>Ga0310040_1000033_pt1 | contig 182155 bp, 314 predicted proteins | sample EPASupsiteHSE623_FD_200237 | JGI IMG/M metagenome (GOLD analysis project Ga0310040, IMG submission 200237) | Bioremediated contaminated groundwater from EPA Superfund site, New Mexico - Sample HSE6-23 (v2) (version 2) | ecosystem: Environmental > Aquatic > Deep subsurface > Groundwater >...
GAACCTAATCCCTAAATTGGAGATTTCCTGAGCTAAAATTCCCTTGTCCAGTTTATCTGTTTTCCCTGCCGATAAGATGTTTCTGGCTACAGAGTAAATAACAGAATGAATATTGTCTTGGTCAGCAAAAACTTCTGGTGTAATAAAAGGCTCAACTTCTGTAAAAACCTCTGGATTACGAATTAATCCGCCTAATGCGTTTTTCTCAAGTTGAAGGCTGATTAGTTTGTTAATGTCTTGCATGTTAAATAAATACACCGAAATTCTCAAAAAATTCTCGACTCAATGGCAAATCTTTATCTTCAATTCTTACTAATACATAACCATTATCCTCTAAAACCTTAGTTTTGGTCATGTCGCGCCTTAATGATGATAAATAGCCCATTCGGTCTCTATGGAAAAACTTGTTAAAATTTGTATGTTGCGAGCCATCACATTCTATTGCCAATTTCTTAGTAGCACACAAAAAATCTACTCTTAACAGCGAACCGGGCAATCTAAATTCCTCATACCACACATAGTTGCGGCAATGAACAAAAAGAAAATCTTTTACTGTCTGAGAAATCTTAGATGGCGCGTCTTTTGACCAATCCATTCTGTATTTAGCCTCAGAAATATTTCTATTTGTGCCGTTAATTTTCCAAATCATTTGCCTACGGTATCCTTAAATTTTTTAAATAAGTATTTTGTGACTTCTTGGTTTTGCTCCAAAAACTCGAAAATCGAAGGCTGGCCTTGGAATTTTTCTGGAATTTCCAAATTGGAGGCTTTAAGTTCTGCAACCAATGATTCGTCAACCATAAACCATGCCCCATTTTTCTTAATAATGTCAAACATTAAAAGCATATCTAGGATTTCATACTCAATCCAAACAGAGTTGCCGCCAGCGCGGCCTCTGCGAATTGGATATTTTAATTTTGTGCCGTCAGTTTCTTGGTCTGATTTACGAATAATAACTGTTACCCAATGACCTAAAATTGGATTCTTGATTGGGTCGGGCTTGGCCTTGGCATCGGCAGTGATATAGTCACTGTTGTACTTAGATTCAAACTCAATAATATAATCAGGATAATGAGCCAATGCATTGCCACCGGCACCAGCCGCAATTCGTGGAGCTTCTTTGCTATATGGGTCAAGTTTAATGTTGGCGCTAACTTGTGAAGTCAGAATACAAATATGGCCGAGCTTATTGATTAGCGGAGACATCTTTTTGAGGAAAATCTTGGTCAAAAGTTGAGGCCCAGCAACCTTTACGCCTTCCTCAATGCTTTTTAACATATCTCCTTTAAGTACAAGTCCATCCATGCTATCAACCATCAAAGCATAAACATCCTTGGACTCAATACTTGAGCGTACTAATTGCTCAACAACGTCAACCATTGTTTCAAAGGTGTTGGTTTCAAGAACGAAAACCGTGCCATAATCCCATTCGTCCTCTTTATATACGAACTTAAGACCAGAACGGTCTTGCATATTCTGGCTTAATCGGCCTTCTGCTTTGACATATAGACCTTTTGATTTTGGTACGCTTTCCAAGAAATTTTTAATCAAAACTAATCCTTCTGAGGTTTTGCCTGCTCCGGTATAACCAACAAAACGATGAATACCAGTGCCAAAACTGGCATAAGTATCAAGTTTTAATGAACCGCTTGAAACCTTGAAAATCCTTGGCTCTAAACCATTTAGAACACTATCTTCATGAGATTTGATTAATGAGCGGAGTAATGTTTTGCTAATGTCTGTTTGTGCTTCTGTTTCTTTTTTTGCCATAATATTATTCTAACCGAAAGTTGAGGATAAGTCAACTAAATTGAGCCAACGAATTGTTTAAGCGTTTTAGGCTTATTTATAACGCCTTCTACTTCAAAAGATTCTGAATTATCGAGGATTTTTTCAACTTTAGGTTCTGGAAAACTGAGTGTTTTAAGACTTTTTAGATACATTACACCGTCTGCTGATAAAAACCAAGCTGCACTGTTGAGTTTAAAATTAAGAGTTATTTTCTCCCAATAACTGAAAGGAGCCTTTTTGAGCAACTTTTTCCAAATAGCCATTTCTCGCGGCCATGCAATTTTCTTCAAATCCTGTTCTTTAAGAAACTTTGGAACTAAAAATTTAATTTGCGCCACTTCTGTTGACATGTTTTAAGCATAGCCTATTTAACATGCTCTGTCAAGGCAGAATCAACCATTTCATTTACAAGCATTTCAAAGTCGTATTTTGGCTTCCAGCCTAATTCTTTTTTAATCAAGGAACTGTCTCCATGTAAATATGTTACATCTGCTGGACGGAAAAACTCTCTTGAAGATAGAACAAGCGAAGTTTTGTTATAATCATCTAAAACATAATTGACCTGTTGGCCGTTTTTGTCGGTAGTTGGCTCTAATCTGTCTTGATTGACATCAATAATATCAATTCCGGCTCGTTCAAAAGCTAATTCAATAAATTCACGGACAGAATGACATGTATCAGAAGACAAAACATATTCTTTAACTCCAGAACTAAGAAATTTTCTCACAGATGTTTCAAAAAGTGCTTTATTTAGGTCTTCATTTGCCGCACCGTCAAGCGCAACTCTTTTTTCAAATAAATTTTGAAGGTTGGCTATGTTGCTCTTGGTCACTTGGTTATAAATATCTTGGTTAAGCATTCGCCAGATTCCGTCACAGACATCCAAACAATGCTGCCAGCTTCTTTTGCTTTCAAGATTTCCAACGACCAAAGGCTCGATTGGTAAATTATTATTAATCGAATTTTTTATTTTCCCAATAGCATGAACGACCTTGGCTGTCAAAAATTCTAAGCCCCTTTTTTTGCTCTCAAAATTAAATGTGATGCCTTGAATAGCATATAAATCATAAGACTCTCTATAAACCTTTGTAACGTATCTAGCCGCGCATTTGCTAACTCCATAAGGTGATTTTGGTGACAAAATATGCTTTTCGTCCTGTGGAATATATTGAGCGTTTCCAAATTCTTCGGAACTGCCCATATTAAAATATCTCGTATGCGGACTATGTTTTCGGATTGCCTCTAATTGATGCATAACGCCAATAGCATTATATTGCATGTGCTGAACAGGAAGTTGCCAAGAAGAGCCTACAAATGAATTAGCGGCACAATTAATAAAATATGCCGGTTGATGCTCTTTTATTAAATTTTCAATAGAGTGAACATCACCCAAGTCCATTGTGGCTAAAGAAAATCGGTCATTTTTAACATGTGCAATATTACCATGATTTGGAACACTAAGGCGTCTTACCGTACCAATAATATCAAAAGCAGTATTTTCTAGCAGATAATCAACTAAATAGCTGCCCAACTGCCCCGTACAGCCTGTAACAATAATTTTTCGCATATATTATTATACTCAATAAACTAAACCAAACTCAATATTCTTTTGCATACATTTTCGGCACTAAATTGTTCTTTGTATTTTACTCCCAAAGGCTTAACTATGGTCAAATATGGAAGCGGATTATCTAGAATATCATAAATTTTGGCGGCTAAATCTTTAGGTTCTGGATTAGCCCAAAAATTAATTGGTAAAAATTCACTGGCAGTTGTCGAGTCAACACAAACTATTGGACATGAATTGGTTATAACACTCTCAATTACAGGTAAATTTAGCCCCTCGACTTTCCCCAAAGCTAAACAAATCTTAGAATTATTGTATATCTGATTTAAATCATTGTCTGAAACTAAACCATAATAATTACCAAAACCGGGATATTCAGAGCCAACTATTGCAACATTCAAATTCTGATTTAGCTCTCTTAATGCTTGATAGGCCAAGTTTGCTCTTTTATTTGGGTCATTCAGCCTGCCAACCATTAGTATGTCTATTATTTTTTTGTTAAAAGGAATATTTAAGTTTGATACTGGTTTGATGGGATTGTAAATCAAATGACACTCTCGTTCAAAATACATTTCGGCTTGAGATTGAGTATATTTGCTAATAGCCGTTATTTTGTCGGCAAATTCAATCTGTTCGCGCCATTTATTAAGTAAGTCTGGAAATTCAGAACAATGGAGCGGAAAATCAAGAAAGTTGAGAATTAGTTTGGCTCTTGGATATTGCTCCTTTTGTTGAATTGCTGCCTCAAAACCACCGGGGTCATTTGAATAAATAAAATCTGGCTCAAAACTAGACCTTACATTGCCAAGATTATCAAAAGCCTCGGTTATTCTGTTTAATTGACAATTAGCGCCGGTTGCGCCGAAAAAGGTTGCTCTCATAAGTCGAAAAGTTCGGGTTTTTGAATACCTAGTTTTTTGTAATAATCTTCATTCCATTCTAAGCCTTTTTCGCCCCATTTGAAAGAGCATCCTGCGCCTTTAGCAAAATGTTTTTCTCCATAAGCGACTTTCATTTTTGAACGCTCATTGTTTAACCAACTGTAATGCAAGGGATTTACAAATTTAGTCGGGATTCTCTGGCTTGAAAACTGAGTATAAGATACCTCTTTACCTTCTTTATCTACATACATTAAATCGTTGTCCCAAAAAAACCTTGATAACTTATAACCATAATTGTTAACCTTAAACAATCTAGGTGGCGAGAAATTTTTTGTATAGGTATGTTCCGAAAATGTTAAATTCCTGAATTGAACAGAAAACCAAGTAGTAAAATCTTCTTTGTCTGCAAAAGAGGCTAAACCTTCAATATCTTTTCGTTCGTATTTTTCGTCTAAATCAAGCAAAAAAATATGCGAACATTTTCTTTTAAGTAGGTATTCTAAACCTTTATTTCTAACTTCATGTTCTGGTAAATAGCTTTTATCACCGCCTAAATAATCAGAATAACCATTATTATACCAAACAAACTCGGCTGGACATTTTGACGACAATAAGAAATCAAGTGTTTCTTTGTCATTGTCTGGATAACCTAATTCATGATATTCCTTGAATTGTGAATGAACAAAGGCTAGTTCTAGCTCGAAATCATACGCTTCAAACCAAGGCTTTAAAAAGTCTAGATATTCAGGACAGCCATAAAGACAGCCTACAACTCCAATTTTCATAATTTGTTTAAGCTTTCAACCAAACAATCAATTTGTTCAAAGGTCACTCCCGTATGCAAGCCAACATAAAATCCATTATTATTGAGAAATTCACTTGTTCCGAAAAGCCTGTAGTCATCACTATATTGCCGATAACAAGTTTGTCTTAAGAGATTGCCTGAAATAATAGGTCTAGTTTCAATGCTTAGCTTATGACACAAATCTTTGGCTTTGTTAATTAGCTCAAAATTTTCCTCCTTAAGAATAATCGGCAGACAAAACATTACATTCTGACTTCCATTATGATTCGCGAAAACTAAATATTTTGACGATAAGTTACTTGCAAACCGTTCATAAGCTTTAATTCTATATTTTATACTGGCGTTGGTCTTTCTTAAGTCCAACAGACCAATAAAAGCATTAATGTCTGTGTTACGAAAGTTATTGCCTAAAATACTAAAATCAAAACGCGGGTCAATTTGTGGATTTTCATAATCTTCTTTAATCCATTCTGGCAAGCTGCGAACCATGCCATGATTTCGTGCCATCAAACAATAATTATAGGTTTCTTCATTGTCTGTAAAAACAAAACCCCCTTCTACGCTTTGAATTTGATGACCAAAATAAGTAGAAGTTGTGGATGTTAATCCTAAGCCGCTAATATTCTCTCTTTCATGTGTGCCAAAGTTATTTTCGCAATTATCCATAATAAACTTAATACTTGGAAATTTGCGCTTAAGTTCCATGATTTTCTGAATATTCGGAACAATTCCCAAAAGCGAAACAATAACAACAGCACCAACCTTATGAGACATCGCATTTAGGTAATTTTCAGTCTTGTATAAATCAATACTTAAATCCTGAATATCAACATCAATGAACACAGGCTTAAACCCTTCTCGAATAAATGGAGCAACCGTAGTTGTCCAAGTTGTTGAAGGAAACAAGATTTCATTTTTAGCTCCAACGTCTTTCAAATACATTGCCAGCATTGTATTGGCGGTTGAACCGCTAGAACAATAAACGGCAAACTCGGAACCAACAAACTGGCGCATTTTTTCTTCAAATTTTCGCACGTATTTATCTTGTGTCCAATAATTTTGAGGATTAAGGATAAACTTAGAAATCTTGTTTCGGTCAGAAACAGAGAAATTGTTAGTATTTAGCGGCCATTTGTACATTTTACATTTTTTGCTCGAAAGCCTCTGAGCCAAACCATTTTTGCTGCAATTTAACTTTAATATTATAACGCTTTGTATTACAATCGTCAACCTCTTTTGCCTTGCAGGCATTTCTCTTTGCTAAATCAACTAAACAGAAAGTTTCGTCATTGGCCTCAACTAACTCTTTATATTCTGGACTATTTAAAATTAAATCTGTTTTTTCTGTGCCAATTTGCTCGCCAACCTCAAAAAGCATCAATTTTAATGCCGAAAATACCTTTTTCTCTTTTTCTTTATCGTTAAAGGTTTTCTTGGATTTAACCTCTAAGACCGATAGCATATCAAAAACCGCGCCTTCATCAAGAGAGATTTTGAGCATTTTTAAATTTTGAGCTTGAATATTTTTGTTTATTAACTACTGGAAAAAATACAATTTTATAGCCTAATTCTTTAGCGGCAATTAGTTCATGTTGGTTAATTGTTTCTAATGAATAGTCAGAGCCTTTAACCCAAATATCACAACCTAAAAATTTCATGATTCCAGAGATATTGGGGTTATCAAAAACAATAACTTCATCAACACACTTTAATGCTTCTAAAGTTTCTTGCCTAATATCTTCTGAATTAAGCGGTTGCTCGTTTTTGAGTTTGGTATAAGAATCGTCACTGTTAATAGCCACAATCAAATAATCACCTTGCGTTTTTGCGAACTTTAAGAGTTGCAAATGCCCATAGTGAAACACATCAAAACAGCCGTTAACCAAAACTTTTGTCATTCCTTTATTAGTCCTGAAATTATCTCATACTTTGATTCCTTTATTATACTCGCCTTATTGAAATTTTTCAAACTTTTTAATGAATCTTCTATTTTTGAAACTATTGAATATGATTTTTTATTTAGCTCGATTTCCAAGAATTTAAGCTCTTTGCCATTAACAAGCATCCTGTATAGAACAATCGTATAATCTTTGAAAAAATAAATTAAGCATCTTTTTTTGACTTCAAAGGCGAAACTTAAACCCAGTAATTGAAGAAAATCAAGCACGTTGTTTGTTGAGTTTTTGTCTAACACAACCGATAGCTCAAATCTGTTAAAAGAACTTTTCTCTTTGGTTTTGATGGTTAAATCGCTTCTGCCTTTGCCGCCGCTATCCCTAAATCTAATAAATTCAATTTTGTTATCCAGAATTGGCCTAAAATAATAATCAACAGAGGTAACATCTAATTCGCTCTCTGGCTTCATCTTTTTAACGACAGACTCAAAATCCTTGAATGTTATCTTGCTGGCGGTGTATTTGCGCTCAATCTCGAAGTTTTCTTTGTTAATCTCGGACTGCCAATAAATGTTTAAATTATCCCAAGTGCCTAAATCTATGTATTGTTTTAAATAAACAAAAGCCTTTTTCTCAGAATTGAGAATTTCACCAATTTCCTTGGTTTTATTGTAATCAATTTCTCTATGCCATCTTAATAATTTCTTAAGTGAGACTTTGAAAGCGCCCCAAAACCATTTTTTGTTGGTTGAGTTTTTAAGCGATTTAATATCAAAGTTTCCGTCTTTATTTAGGCGGTCAACCTTTGTGGAGTCATTTGTTTGGAATAAAGCGCAAACCAAATCACTCTTGCTTCTAAGTAGTGGCAAAAATGGGTTGCCATCAAAATAAGCATCAGGAAGGCCGAAAATTACTTCGCCATTGAGAATATCTTGTTCTAATAAATAATTACAAAAAGGCTCAAAGACCCTTGAAAAGCCAAGACTGTGTTGTTTAATGTGGATATGCTTTTCGGAACTAAAAAACTTTGCAATATCTGCCTTAATTTCGGAACCATGAATAAAAAATATCTTAGAGGCTCCAGCAAGCTCCATTTTCTGAACTAGATGGTTGATAATGGGATTGTAATAATCATAGTTCTTCTGCGGCAGCATTTCCTTTGAAAAAGGCAAACCTAACCTTATGCCAGTACCGCCGACAGGAATTATTCCCAGCGTTATCACAATTTCTCAAATACTCCTATTCCATTTCCTTCGCCACCAGTAAATCTTGTGCCTAAAATCTCCTTTTTGAACAACCAGCCTTCTCTTTTGTTGTCAATAAGTCCTAGTTCTCGGCAAGCCGCTCGAACATTAATATAGTCTTTGTCATATTCTTGCCAGTCAGTACCTTGGCTTAAAATACAGAAATCATGGAACATAACAAAGCCGCCCGGTGCAATCTTCTTTTCTATGCTCAGAAAATCATCAGTCACAGACTTTTTGCCATGCGAGCCATCAATTAAACAAATGTCTATGTAACTGCTCGGAAAAAATTCTTGTGTAAACTGTCTTGGATTATCACGTAAAAACAAATGCGCTTTCTTTTTTGCATCACAACTCGGAGAATTAATAACAATATCTATCATTTCTTCGTTAAAACGTGTTTTAATCCCATCTTTATCGTTAAGACACCATCCATTTGGTAAATCTAGTCCAAATAGTTGAAAATAATGAACTCCTGTTTCGCTTAGAATGTCATAAACAGCACGAAAGGTTGTCCCGTTGGCAACGCCTATTTCATAATAGGTAACTGCCTTTTTTGACGCGCAATAGCTTTTAATTAGGTTCTCAACCTCTTGTTCACATCCGTCCATTCTGATTCCAAATTTTTTCATAATATACCTGCCTTTTTTAGCTCCTGTTCAATCTCAACGTCTGAATTAGTATAAATACCGTCGCCGTGATAATTAGTTTCTGGGCCGCGAGTTGACAATAGCATTTTTTTAGGTATCTTTGCTAGAAAACTATCTTTTAAAACAACCTCTACGTTTCTGTCGGCAGTTTCGCTTAATGGGAAACAATGTTTTGTTTTAGTCGGAACGATACAAAGAATACTGCCGTTTATTCCTCCATTCCAATCTGCATAAGCAAAGTCATAATTGCCGTCTATGACCTCTTTTAATGTTTGCCCGGTAGTAAAAAAGTGGTCTTCTGCCAACATTAAGACCTTTTCCTCGTAGCTTTGGAACTCTTCAAAAATAAAATTATATCCTTCGCTAAAGAAACAGTTATTTTTAGGATTAGCTGCGCCGGGGCCAAATCCATGATACTTTGTTTGGCGATAAAAACACTGCATGTTCAGCGGCTCTTGATTATCATACTCTGATTTGTCATGTTTATAAAGACATAAACAGAAAAACTTGGCGTTCGGAATAAAGTGTTTGATGCTCTGTGTTGTTAAATTAACACAGCGGTTCCGAAAAAAGTTCTTAAATACGACCGTTAATTCTTTGTCTGTTTTATACATCTAGTTTAGTTATGATACAAGTTGATTCGTAGTTTGGAACAACAAGGTTCGCTTTTTTATTTTTAACAAAATTATTAACAGCAATAGTACACCCCTCACATTGCCAGCAAAAATAGTCATCAACAATAATTTTACCACCAATTGACAGTTTAGGCCAGATAAATTCTAAAGAATCTTTCGTTGGTGCATATAAATCAACATCAACATGAGCAAAACAAATATTTGATATGCTAGATAAAGAAAAAACCTCTGGAATCCAGCCCTTATAGAGGTTTACAAAAGAATATTCACAAAAGACCTCTTTGACTTGTTCGAAGTTATTTTTAGAAAAAACATTATCGTACGTATTGTCCTGTAAAGAGCGCGGGCCGAATCCTTCAAAAGAGTCAAAAAGGTGAAGCTGTTTATAGGTTTTGTGAATAACTTTTGCCATCTCAAATGCAGAACCGCCTTTATATACACCACACTCAACAACATCGCCTTCAATTTGGTCTGTTGAAGAAAGCGTTTTTAATAAAGTAGCAAGCTGTAATTTCCCGATTATTAATTCTGGTTGCATTTATATTTTGTTTTTAATTACTTCGAAAATTAAGTCATCAGAAATATGCGCGATACTCTTAGCATCTAAATAAGTTGCATTTGGATTGACCGGCTGGATATTTTTAACAAATTCTGGTGTATAATATTCGTTAGCATATAGCCCAATTAGATTTTTCTTGAAACCAGAAGCGCACCAGCACAACCCCGTGTCAACAGTAATAAAAAGCCTACTGGCAATCATCATCTTTACTGCGTCTTCATAAAATCCATTAATTTTAATAGCGCCATCAATAGTTGGTTCTGAAAGACCTCCTAGCTGGATAACAGTATAGCCGAGTTCTTTACAAAAATCAACGATTCTTTTACTTTTTTCCATTGGAATTGATTTATAGGAAGCACCACTGCCGCCAAATGGAGCAATAGCTATAACTTGAGGCCAAAACTCTGTCTGGTTAATCGGAATTTCGATTTGCAAAGGAGCGTCTGGTACGGGAAATTCATACTGATGAAAGACTTCCTGAGTTTGGTGCCTTATCTTCCACCACTTTTCGTCTTTGTGTGATGGCATTGGGTTGTACAATTTGTCTATACCGGAGTTTTGTAAAAAAGCTAAATCAGCAACCGATGGAAATTTATCATAACTATCGGAAATATAAATTCCATCAATATAATTGCACCATCTTAGAATTGAGGCGGCGGCTGAATATTTGTAATTAACATTCGCGCAGTAAAACAAATCTGGAATTGTATTTTTTAGGTGTCTTACTAATGGAAGTTGTATGAATTGGTCTCCTATTTGACCGTGCGCTAAACCTAAAATCTTCATAAAATCTCAAAATATCCTATTGCTGATGCTCCATTTCCCATTATTTCGCCATAACTATAGTTTTTACACGCATCAAACTCAACTTTTTGCCATCTAGGAGCTAGATAATATTCTTCTGTTAGAATTTTCTTATTGGACAGAGAGAGAAGATTCCGCAAGGTTGGCTGTGAAAAATTTCTGTCGTAGCCCATGTAATGGTCTAATCCACAAGGAGTTGTAAAACAAAAAGGCACTTGTATATTATTAAAACATTTAATCTCTGAATTAGAAAAATGGTCACTTAAATAACCTCCGCGCCCTAAATGTTCAAGAACCGAAATAAGTAGCGCGAAATCACATTGTTTATTATTAATCTCAAAATTTTCTATTCCGGTTTTTATAACAGAAAAATTTGGATGATTTAAATATTTTAGATACTCTTGGTTGTCCTTCCACCGGCAAGGGTCTAAAACAGTCACTGAAAATCCATTATTTAGCAACCAGCCTAAATATAATGACTCAGCGCCACCAATGTCAAAAACGCGAGTTTTGCCAGCCGCCTTCTGCATAAGACAATAACTCTCAAGCAATGGAATTTCAATTGCTCTCTCATAATTCTTTGTAAAATCTGGTTTAATCATAAATTCTGAAAATCATCTAATTTTAAATAATCTAAATACTCTGGCGTTCCAATATGATAGCTCGTTGCTATTTTCGTATCAAATCCTAAAAATTTCGGATTAGAACGAGAGAAATTGGAGATTGCAATTCTAAAGGCCATTTCGCATTGAGCGTTTTTAAAACTTTTCCAATTATCAAAGATAATCTTAATAGCCAAAAACAAGTCTCTGGTTCTAGATATATTTGGTTGAAAATCAAAAGTTTCCATCTGATTGTATGGCGAAACAGACTTTTCAGGCTCAACAAGGCCGTCTCTGATAAACCTAAAATTGAGAAGGTCAATATTGTTGTTTAGCGCATCAATGGCCTCATTAAAACACTTAAAAACAGAGTTCTCGTCTTTTGCATGTAAAGGAGAATCGTCCTCAAACCAAAACGTAAATGGCTGATTATGAAGGTCTTGCATTGTAAACATTTTATAAATATCGTTTAGATACTCATTTTGGTGAGACATTCCGCGCTGCCAGTTTCCGAATGTAACAATTGGTTTAATGTTTTCGGAAACAAAAAAATCTACCATTTCGTTGAGCCTATCTTTCTCGGATTGGTCTTCTCTTACTTTAATGTGCGCGAATTTTTGGCTAAAAGTATTAAGGCCAATTTGCTTTTTCAGGTGTTTGACTGAGGTTTTATAAACATCATAAAAGCCAAAATGTCCAGCCGTGCTAGTAAAAACAACTAGATTAATTGGTAATGTTGTCATTTTGATATTTGTATATAATTATCCTGCTCAACAGATAATGTTTTCAGATTATGGTCTTCAATAAACTTTAAAACCGCCTGCTTTGATTCGCTCTTTGTGTTTGTCTGATACATAACTATTCTTCCGCCGTCTCTAATTTTTGGATACCAGCAGTCTAGGCAGTTTTTTGTGTGGACTGGGCTTTCAGTAACTCTAACAAGAACAAAAAAGACGCTTTTATCACTAAACTCATGAGCCACATGCCAAGAGTTAAATTGTGCTCTGCTTGTTAGTTTTTCCGAAAACGGACATTGTTGGACATAAAAATCAAAAATATCTATTGACCGCTCTTTCCCGCCAATTCTATTAAACCATTTATCAACCGCCTCATACCAAGGTGTATATCCGACAAGTTTATCGCCGTCAAGATAGCTTTCGACCATATTGAACATGTCAAAAACATAAAATTTCGATTTCTTCTTGTTTTCGGCCAAATTTTCCATCATAAAACAGGCGTGTTTTCCAAAAAAGGCATTGTTTACTTCGCACAGAATATCGCCATCAACACATTCTTGTGCGGCGACAGCATAAACATCATAAGGAAAAACCTCGTTATGAGACCAGTCTGGAATTGTTTTATAAAAATCGTATGTCATTTTTCAATAGGCTGTCCAATATTTTTGTTAACATATTGCTCCAAAACATCAACAAAAAAAGCTAACTCTCTTAATCCAGTATCAACTGTTATGCCTTTTGTGTCAACGCTTTTCTTCAAATAAAGAGCTAAATTTTTAATTACCTTCTTTTTGTGCTTAAAAATTCTAGCCAGAATATCAATCTTCGCGCCTAAATCATCAGAATTAAGATGGCGATTAATAAAAGTGGAGACAATCATTATTTTAACATATTTTTCGCAATATTCTAAGCTAGTTTCGTTCATAAATAAAATCTCCTTCTACCATTGCTTTTCTGGAGTAACCGTTTTGAGCCATCCATTGTTCAATTTCGTGCAAATAAGGATTAATGTAGGTGGCTAAATCATTATAAATTTCAACCACAATCTGTTTTGGGCGGCTAACTAAATGCTTAATAGCAAACCACTCATATCCTTCTGTGTCAATTCTTAAGAAATCAATTTGCCCGGTATCAAAGATCGAAATCTTCTTTACTTGAACATTTATGACTTTAGAATTTGCTTGATTAGACGGACTTATTGAATCTATCAAGGAAGACGATGTTCCGTTATCATAAAAATTCATTTCTCCTTCGCGGTCTCCGATTGCAACATTAAAGATTTTTACATTTGGCCTTCCTTTGCAATCTTTCATCAAATCAGAATAATATAAAGGATGTGGCTCGAACATTAAAATTTCTACGTCTGGATTGTCCCAGAAAAGCCTTCCGTAAGCCATGCTTAATGGCCCGACTCCAATTTCAGCTAATACAGTTTTGTTGTTGTTCATGAGTAACAGTCTAAATAAAAAAGTTGTAAGTCCATATTTGCAAATAGAATGTCTGACTGAATAAGCATTTGTCCAGAATTATAATGATGGTCTATAATATCATAGACGCGAAACCCAATTGAGTGCATGAAATTAATAACATTAATCAAAAAAGGTGCGCCAGCATTATATTGTTGGATTTGTGTCTCCAGTTGAACAAAAGAGGCTTTTGTGACTATCTCAACGCCGCCTAAAACAATGTTTCTTTCGCTGCCTTGAGCGTCTATTTTAATTAAATCAAAGGACTGTTTCGGAAACAGTTCGTTTAAAGTAGTTGTTTTACGCTGTGTTTTAACAAAAGGAAAGCATGATTTTTCTTTAAATACCGAATTTCCTTCCTCGCATCCGGTTTGACAAACATAAAAATCAACAAGTTTTTCACATTCACCAGCAACGGCAATTTTTACATCATCAAAACCATTTTTCTTAATAAGCTCCAAACAGTTTTTATTCGCCTCCACCAATGAAAAAGAGGCGTCTGGATAGATTTCCTTCATCATCAAAGACCAGTTGCCGTGATAAGCGCCAACATCTAAGATTCTTTTCGGAACAAACCCAATGTTTTTTAAGGCTAAATACCTATTATATTGATTTTCGGAGTGCATTATTTATTGAAAACGTAATAGTTGACTCTTGTTGACGGCTCATTTTTCCATGCATAGCTCAAATAAAGATGCCTTCCGTGATTATAGTGCCAAGTGGATGGCGGAATAAAAACATCACATTTTCCGCCTACAGCAAGCATCAAATGATAATCTCCTGTATCGGAACCGATATACTTGCCAATTACAGAATAACAAGCGACCAACTGTCTAATTGGAAGGTCTAAAATATTAACAACGCCATCAAATTTACGATAATTAGACGATAGACCAAACTGTAAAACCGAATTTGTCTTTTTCGCATTGCCAATCAAAAAATCGCAAATATTGGTTGGAATCTCTCTATACCTTGCCAATTCATGTCCATCTGGTTTTCCAACCGCTCCATTAAAAGCTATTGGATTTTCGTAACTTTTAAGAAAGTCTTTAGCCCAAGATTTTTCCTCGTCTGTAATTCTTACAAACGGAATCGGGCTAATATCGTCCATTTTAAAATAGTTCAAGATTCTTTGTGAATAACAAACCGTGTCATTTGTTTCTGGACAAGCCTCTACAGGTTTGTCAACAAACTCAATATCGGCAACGCCATCATAAAGTTTGGATAGAATATTTTCAGTAACATAGTTTTTCAACATTACAATAACGCCTTTTTCCTTCTTAAAAAGCGGCGTCAATCCTAAACAGTCGCCAACCGAACCAGAATTATTAGTTACTTTTATCATTAAAAATTAAAATCGAGAATTTCTTTTAAATAGTTTTGGCTAAAATTTTCGTAACACACATACTTAATTCTAGGTTTTTCAGGAAGCCAGTCTTCGTTGGTAAAAATAGATTTTCCTAAATTAATTCCGTGCTTAACATAATCAGGAACTATATCAACAACTTTGCCGCCAACAGCTGCCATTAAATGAGGGTGCCCTGTTTCCCCGGTAATAATCTTGCCAATGACTTTATAACAAGCGGCCATCTGGCGAAGCGTTAGGTCAAGAATTGGAATCGCGCCGGTCAATGGAGTAAACATTTTTCGTCCGTCACCATAAAAACCATTTGAAACTCCAAATTGCAACATTGTATGGTTTTTTTGTACTAAATAATCACAAATTGATTGAACTAGCTCGGTCGGAGGGCGAATAACATTTGCACACCAATTATTTTTATCCGAACATCCAGAATTGTCATTAATTATAGCAATCGGATTATTATAAGATTTAAGGAAACTCTTAGCCCATTCATATTCCTGACTAGAAATATTAATTTTGGGAATAATCGAGCCGGTCAGTCCAAGTTTTTCAAAACTGTCGTGTGTTGTGTGTCTGCTATTTTGAGGATTATTAAAAGAAGCCATTTCATGCTGTTGTTTAAAAACAACACTGTAAGCAATTCCGTCAAACAAAGCCGCGACTTTTTTACCAAAATTATTGTCTGGAAGTTCAATCGTCGCATTGCAAAGGTAACAAACTGGAGTTGCCCAGAGAGCGTCACCAATTGCTGGCAGAGGAAGGCTTATTGTTTTAAAGAGTTTTTCCATTAAATTTCAAGATTGTGGGGCCAATATTCTATTTTATCAAAGTCAATTTCTGTATTTACTTCAAATCCGGCGCGGTTACTCCAGACCGGATTCCAAAAGGCTTGCTGTTTAAGCCTTTGCTCTTTATTTAGCCAACCGAAGTGCTTAACAACTGGACAGTTTTGTTGTCTTATTTGTGTTAGTTTTTCGTTATTATCCAAATTAGGATTGATAAGAAAGACCGATTTAACCAAATTGCCATCTGAATAAATCAATTCGGCACTGTCGCTCTTGGTGTGTAAAATTTTCCCATTATCTAGCTTGGCGAAATTAACAATTCCACGCTCAATATTAGGTTTGTTCTTATGAATATACCATTTCTGCCCCAGCGAACGGAAGTGATTTAGGTCATGAAACAGGTCAATCACAGGCACAAACACTGCATCATATTCTGATTTTTCTAGCTTAAAAGCTAATTTGCGCCAGCTATCTCTAAACTTAGGACTGACCGCTTCATCAATATCAAGTAATGTACAAAATTCACCAGAACAAGCCTTCAAAGCTGCATTTTTCAGTTTTCCATCAAAAGCATAATCTGAAAATTTAATATCCGTAACTACGCATTTAATATTATTGTCAAAACAAAACTTCGACAAAACCTCTACAGAATCATCTTTGCAATCAGTTGATGTAGCCACGCAAACTTCATCAGCAAAGTCTCGAAATTCAATTAATCGGCGTTGCCAATCGAAAATGTTGGCGGACAAATTATAGAGCGAACTGTAAATCGAGAGCATTAGTTTATCTTAAAAAATTGTTTATTAGTTCTTCTCAAATCAATGTCTTCAAACTTATGGCCTAAAATTTCGTAACAATACCAAGAATTCAAGATTTCGACTTCATTTATATAAAACTTCAAATCATAATTCAGGCCATTCTTTAGAATGTAATTCTTAAAAGCCTCAACCGTTAAATCTATTTTAAGTTCTTGCGAGCAAAAAGTCAAGAACTCTCGCCTAATATTTTCCAAAATTCGATATTTATTTAGATTATCCTCGTTTCCTAAAAGTAAATGGTTCGAAAATCCAGCGTGGAACCAATAAACCATAAAATGTGAAATATACTCATCCTTAGCTCTTTTTTCATTCCTAACGCTCCACCTAACCTGTTTATCATCAGGAATATATTGCTCAATTCTAATAGAATTACCTTCTCTATTAGCCAAGCCCCAGTGCGGCGAACCAAAGAAAAAATGCTCATCTTTCTTCTTGAAAAGCATCAATTTTGAATATTGATAAACGTATTCTATGTTATTTTGCTCCAATTGACAAATAAAACTTCGTATTTGTGATAAAAACTGCTCTGAATATCTTTCAAGCGAATCAGCTAAAAGACACCAGCTACCACGCATAAATTTTGGATTAAACAAAAATCCATTCATTGACCAATCATGTCTTTGCAGGTATGGTAATTTGATAATATCACCAGAACCTTTGTTGGCTTCTAAAACTTCATAGCTTTTATCGTTTGAAGGCTGATGAACAACACCAAAAATCCCGCTTATATGTTTTAGCGGCTGGCATAACTCAATAAGATTTTGCTCGTCATTTTGAGTTATAATTCCTAAATAAACTTTTGGTTGATAAGCCATATTAATCATTCCAAGCTACAAAACTATGTTGTTTCCAGTTTTCTGGAATTTGACCTTCTGTTGGCCATCCTCCATTTAATACAATTTGCCATTCTTGGTCTGTAAACGGTGGGTAAACTTCTGTTTTGTAAGTTGGCCGCTTCAAAACTTGTAGAACTTTTGTATCACAACGATGTTTATAAATACCATCGCCAATTTCTCGGATACTCCATTTTCCATTGTCCTTAAACGCCGGTTGGCAATGCATAATTTTCAAATTATTCTCTGCAAAGTATTCTTGGACAACTTGTTCTAGGTACTTACAAAAATTGAGAGGGCCGGGGCCGCCTACCGAAAGTTTTGGTATTTGATTATAAAATTTTACGTTCATCAGACTTACTCTTTCTGAAAATCTATTAATTCCAGCCTGAGCGCCAGCTAAATCAATACAAGAGTATTCGTGCCTAAGCATATCAATCATAAATTCAACATCTTGACTTCTAATTTCGGCAATTAGCTCTTGGTCGTTTTGAACATAAAAAGCGTAATTTGTATCACAGATATTGTATAAATCTACCGTGGCACAACCAGAACCTGAATTTTTCTTATTTAAGATTAACTTATCAATCAGCCCGGCTTTGTAATAATCTAAAACATAATCCTGCTCGCCGCCATTGCTCAAATAAATAACCTGATAATCAAATTTGCTGTTTTTGTGGATAGACTCTAAACAAACCTTGGATTCTTCTGGTTTCTGATAGTCTAGTATTAGATATGAAATTTTCTCTGGCATTTGATAATTATAATCCGAAAACGCCAAGAAGTCAATAAAATTTGAAGAAAAAAGAACCGCCTATTTAGTTTTTGTTAGACAAGAGCAAGAAGGCGGTTTTGGACTTATTTTATTCTAGTTTAGAATTCAATATCAGTCTTTGTGTTGCTCCTTTATACTAATAATTACACCTTTTGGCTCTGCAAATTAATTTTTATACGCAACTAAATTGCCAGAAGTAAAAGTAAAACCTAAGAATTTACCTTTAAGCCAGTCTTGTGGCTGTAAAACGCAACCGCTTACAAGGTTGGCTATATTGGTCGAATTGATATAAGTAAAATTAACATTCTGAGTGCCAACGGCTTTTAGATAACCATAGTCGCCACTGTAGTTGCCTGTTTGCTGACAATAAGTGCCGCCGCGCTCAAATTCCGCAATATTGATAACTGGGTGTGCCATAATATATTAATTACACTTATTTTCCTGTTTTATACCACCGATTCATTCTGACAAATTTCTCTAAACACTCAGGCTCAATAATAAAAATTGGGGGTTCCGAAATTAAACCTTGATTTTCAACTAAAGGAGGCAAGAAATCTTTGCCGTATTTCTCAATTAATAAATTATACCTAATTACAGCATTAGAAGTTATTACTCCATAATTGCCATTGGTAAAGCCTATAAATCCTGAATTTTGATTGCTTCCAGACCAAGAAGGTGTATTAGCAATAATTGGCTCTTTTTTAACTGTTCCAACGCAAGAGGTTATAGTTAAAGCCAATAGAACGAAAAGCAGGAATTTAAGGTTTTTTAGGTTCATCTTCATATCCGACATTTTCCGCCTCGATTTCTGCTCTGGTAATAAAAGCGGTGCCTTCTTTTACTTGTTTGGCCATTTCAACAGCAGGCGCAACGGCGGCTTTCTGCTTTAAACTCCAAATAAAAGCCACAAGAACTTGCAAGCCGCCTAAAGCGGCTATAACCATATCCGTCCAAGTTGCGACATCAACGGAAATTCCTTTCTTTGCAAGCCAGCCGCCAGAGAATATCAATAAAAGGCGAATTAAAGCAGCCAATTGAGATTTTTGTAACTCTGTCATACTGCTAATTACACCATTTTACCTTCGTCCGAAACGGCTCTTTTTTCTAGCGGCGTCCATCATTGCAGATTTAGCCAATTTAGCTTTTTCTGATTGGCTTAGTTCGGCGGCTGCATTAATGACAGGTTCGATAATTTTCGGAACGTCTTTAACAACAGGTTTAGTCTCAACAACCGGCTCAAACTTAACATCTTCTGTCTTTTGAACTTCAATTTTTGGAATTACAGCGCCAACTTTATTGTATCTGGCCCAAACTGGCGGATAACTTGAATTGTCAAGAATATTATTGATTCTTTGGCTTGGCCCATAAGGAGGATTGTCAACACTATTTAAGGTTGTAACTGGATTATAAACTTTGCCATCACTTGACCTACTAAAAGTCCATTGACCGATAGGCAAAACAATAGCCAAGCCGCCTTGACCAGCCGGAACGCTCTGAGTATCAACAATATTACTAACCAAAGTCACGCTTGCGCCGCTTCGGTTTTTAAGTTGATAAACTTGAATTTCAATGATGGTAGAATCTGGCTCTAAAAGCCAATGTTCTGAGCCTTTGTTTGATTTTTCGATGTGTTTGATATTCATATTATTTGCCAATTAAAAGAGCCGCACACACTAGGATTACTGATACTGCCAATAGTGGAAAGGCTGGTTTGATAATTGAGATAACGGCTAATAGAATAGCCACGCCAACAAGTATATTAAATGCTGTCATTTTAGACCTTTTTGAAACACCGACTTTTCTTTATTTATAGGCGACCAGAATGGCCGTATATTATAAACAAAGTAAATTATTCCGCCAAGCCTTCTTGAATCTTGCCAACATCTTTGTCTTTGATGGCTTTATTTATGGCATCAACCTGCTTCTGCTCTTCTTTGCGCTCTTTATTGTCAACAATCTCAGGCCTATTGTTTTGCTGACTGCGATGCAAAAGAAATCCGAAAACATTCTTAATTGAACCGAAAACGTTCTTAATTATAGCTAAAATTGAAGTCATTTTTTAACATAGTCGTCATACGACTTAGTTTCGGCGGCTAAAAACACCTTTTCCCAGTCTTCATCTGTAATAACATCTTTTTTAAAAATGGCTAAAAGTTCACGCGCAGTGCCGGGGCCATATTTAATTAAAGCCTGTAAAATAAACTTGGCTGTTTCGTCTTTTAAAAGTTCGCTTAATTTCATAAAATTATTTCTTTAGAATTTCCTGAACCACCTTCACAACCTCTAACACAGAAGCATTTACAGCATTTACAGCAGCGGTCAATTCGTCTGGATTTTCTTTCTTTGAAGCGCGATAGGCATAAACAGCTAATTTAGCTGCAACCATTGATTTTTGATAAGAAGTATAGGCCGCTCGAACTTTTAATTCCTCTGCTGGTGTGGCATTTCCCTTTTTAACATAGTCGCCCCAAGCCGTCATTGATTGGTCTGCTAATGTTGAAACTGTCCCAAGTGTTCGATAGGCATTTTTCTCGGCAGTAACGCAGCCAGAGAAAGCCAAAATCAGAAAAAATAAACCTAAATAATATAATTTTCGCATACCTTGTCCCTTTCTTTATATTACACTAGAACAAGGTTTTTGATGGTGGTAATTTTCGGAACTTAAGGCTTTTTGAACAATTCTTTATACAAGATTTCTGGCGGCATACAAATCGCAATTAATTCAGCCTCTTCTATGGTGTTAACAACTTTGTGCGGCCTTTTAGCTGGAATAAATATACTTCCGCCTTCGTTCAAAATAAACCGAGCATGTGAATCTTTGCATTTGCACTGTAAATCAATAACAAAACTACCTTTTGGACAGACTAGAATTTCATATCCTTCATGTGTATGCCAAGGCCATTCTTGAATTTTCGTCCATTTGCCTATAGAAATTGAATAGCCGTTTGAATGAACTGTTTTGGTTTTTGTTCCATTAACTTCCAGCCAACCATCATGCTTTGTAACTTCATGACCGATAAGCGCTTGCAAGTTCTGAAACTTGTCAATTAAAGAATCCATCTTACATTAACTTCATGAGGAATTGGAACAAAATAGCTACAACAACACTTACAGCGCCAGCCCCAGCTATAAGTTTTAGCCTGTCTTCCCATAAAGTATTTACTTTTCTATCTATCTCATTAACGCGAATTTCCAAATCTGATTGTTTGAAAATAAGCCCCTTTTCAGCGAGCGAACCTGCTAATTTAGAATAAATAGAATCTGCTGTCTGTGAGACCTTTGTAACTGAAATTTGAATATTATCAACAGCCTTAGCCACAGGAAGGACTTGTTCAATCCTTTGTGTCAAGTCATCAACGCGACCATTTAGGTTTTTTAACTCTTCTTTAAGAGCCTGAATGTCGTTATTCTCTGGTGGCATAAGTTTCTATTAATTACACCTTTAATTAAGAAAATAACTGTCTTATTATTAACGAGTTCCGAAAATTAAACAATCGAACACGCGCCACCAAAACAAGAGCCTTCTTGAATTAGAGTTGTTTGGTCGTCGTTTTCCTTAAGTTGTTTATAATCAACATGTTTGAACTCGGCTACAATTTTTTGCCACTTTTCTTCATCTTCTGGAGTTGTGATTGCCTCCATTGGCGCTTGAGGATAGTCTTTATCTCCAAATTCTCCAATCAAAGAAACAGCCGCAAAGTAATTGCGATTATTATATAAATAAGAAATAACGTCTTTCCATTCGTTATCTTTGACAACTACAGTGCAACTAACATTGTGAGTAATTGGCTTTTTATTAAATTCGGTTGTTCCATTTGAGACCCAGTTAATTTGAGTATTCTTAATAATCTCTAAATGCTGAATTGCCAATAGTTTATCTTTTGTGATAGCTGATTCTGGAACTTGGATTGGAAAAGTAATAACATCGTCTGTCTGATTGGTTGACCAAACCGAATGTTCGCATAAAGAAGGATTTATTTTCTTAAAATATTTATAGATATTATCAATTTTGTTGGCCTGAACACGCCGAAAATACCTTTTCGCATGATGAGGATGGATTCCTGAGCCTGTTCCAAGCACCAAACTCGATGTTCCTTCTGGCTTAACGCAACAAATTCTAGCAGAAGGTTTTATATTAAGTTTCTTAGCCCATTCTAAATTTACAATTTTAGCATAACTAGACATTTCTTTCTGCGTCTCTTCGTTTAACAAATCTGGATTATCCATCATTCCAGTAATTGAAACACCCAACAGTGCCTCTTCTTCTGTCAGTTCTTTTGAGGCATTGGATAAATAGGGAAAATCTGTATATCCAGCCTGCAAAGTGCCAACGATTGTAGCGGACTCAACGCACTCTTTCCAGTCTTGTTTTGTTTTAATTTTACCGCCATTTTGAGTTGTTAGATTACAGAATTGAACGCCACAAACGCCATTTTCTGTTACTGGAATCATTGAAATCTCAAAACAATTGGAAACATTAAGGCCATTTGTCCAATATGTGTGAGATTCGTTGTCAACGGTAATATCAAAAACTTCCTCTTCTGATATATATTCTCGACTAGTAACTTTAGACGGAAACGTTTCTTTCGTTCTTCTATCAGACCGTTCCCATGAGCCTCTTCCGTCACCTTCTTTAAAGCAGTCTATAAATAAAGCATCATCGGCTTCAATTTTTACTCCATTTTGAACTACTCTGTGAGTTTTTGTGCCATAAAAACAACATCCTGAATCAGTTGCATACTTATAAACTCTTTTAATGCCATTCGACCATTTTTTTACAACCTTTGTCCAGCCTTCTTTAGACCATATAATTGAGCCTTCTTTTAGCGTTCCGAAATCGGCCCAGCCTTCTTTTGTAAGTACCTTAGCCCAAGCGGGTTGGCAAGGATTAAAAAGTTGTCTTTTATCATCGCCAAACACATAGCCCGGTTCCCCAAATTCCTTTGTTTTTTGTGCTATTTCTTGGAACTCTTTCTCGGAAACTTCATTTCTAATCAATAAAACGCTATTATTAGACCTTGCTCTATGTGGAAATAAATGCCGCCAGCTAATTAAATTTTCCTTGTTTAGTTTCTCCAGTTCCCATTTTTCAATCTTTACATCATATCTCTTGCCTTCATGCTGAACTCTGCCTTCAAAAAATTCAATTACAGAACCACCGATTGTTTGTTTTTCAGAAGGAGAAAATGCAAAAATCTTATCTACTAAAATGTAAGTTTTGGCATTAATCATGTCTAAATCGTTTTTTTCAAAGACCGTGCTTGTTGCTGCTCTGCGACAGCCGCCGCTTAATACGGCATCGGCGCAATGCATCAAAATATCATAGGCATTAATGCTTTTTAATCTGTTTTGGTGGTTATATTCAATAACGTGGTCAAGTAATTCTTTGATTTTAGAGTGAGCATTTTTAAGACCTTTGTAGCCGGGAGCCTTACCACCGCCAGTTTTTAGTGCCTCGCCTTTTTTGCGAATACGAGAATAATCAAAAACAATTTTACGACCAGTGTAAGGAGTGTTCCGAAAATAACAAGACATTAATGCTTCAACTGAATCAGCCCAACCTTCAATATCGTCTTCCACGACATAGGTTAAAACTGTTCCTGTTTTGTCGCTATCAACAGCCAAATTTGGTAATCTGTCTAAAAACTGCTTTGACAGACCAATTCCGACCCCACACCCGCAAAGTAAAAGATAAAAAATCTCGGCAAATGACCTCAAAGAATCAACATGCCGAGTTGAACAATTAAACATTCTAGCGTTATGAGCCTCAACTGCCTTACCGCCATATTGCATAGACCTCATTGAAGGCAAAACTCGCTTGTCTCTTACCAAATCAAAAGCCCATTTAATCTTTTTGACATCATCTTCTTGAAGAAAATTATACTTCTTCAAATGCATGTTTTCCAAGCGTTTAACTGACTCATTCCACGTTTCACGCCTTTCTAGTTTATCATCATAGCGGCTGTATTTACTGGTAAAAATGTAATCGGAAATCTCATTTATAAAATTTACGGATTGGCTGTTCATGTGTATAATTTTACTGTAGTCAGATTGTTAAAACAAGAAGATTTTATTGAAACTTTAAGTCTCAATAGTTACGCCCATCTTTTCTAATTTTTGAAGCGCCGTTCTGTCCATTACATCTTTATGTGGCCTGCCTTTTCTTTCTTTGGCATAATCCTCATAAAACTTTTCCTTAACAAAATCAACGCCTTCTTTATCTTTGCGCTTTTCTGACAATTCGCGGCTTTGGTCAAATAAATTACCTAAAGTACCTTTCTTTTGACCTGTTTTAGCGGCAAAATCTTGACTAGAATAAGCGTCAATTTTGGTGTTAAAGGCCGCTTGAGGCTTAGAGAATACTCGGCTCCATTTATGACCTGTTTCGTCACTATAAGAATGGTCATCATTCATTTTCTGAATAATTTCCTTATATTCTCCAGTTTGTTCGTTAAGATAGATGTAAATTGGCATAACTAAATGATTGCTTCCATTATTACACTCATGCCGTGGTCGAATGAGTATCTATTCTGTAATTCAAAACCGGCCTCATTAACTGGATTTTTCTTAAACCTATCAATGGCAGCATCTAAGGCTAATCTGAAATCTTCATCTTTCCATGAAAAAATATTTCCTTGATTAAAAGGCAATCCTTGAGCAAAAAACTTGCCGTCATAGACGGGTATCTTTTCGGAAGGTTGAACTAAAACAGCATTTTCGGAATTAGCCCAGTCTTTCATTGACGTACAATTATGAATAACAGCGTGTTTTCCTAAAGCCACACAACACATTGAAGGCAAAGAAATTGATTCGCCGCCACTCATATCTACAACAATATCACAAACATTAAATGCTTCATTCATGTGTGAATTCGTAGGCAGAAATCCGAAAACCGTGAAATTCCAAGGTTTTTGGTTGTTAAATAAGGCATTATAAATAGATAACATTTCCTCTTGCTTGAAAAATGAGTTGTTTGTGTGCAGATTAACTCGATAAGCAGAATTGCCGCCAAATTTCTCAACCAAAGTTTTGATGACTCTAAAAGTATGTTTTCTTTGCTCCATTTTTCCGAAAACAGAGACAGTTGTTACATTACCGCTAAATTCCTTCTTTTTTACAGGATGAAAATGTGTAGCGTCAAAACCCATTGGAGCATAAATTACAGGAACTTCAACTCCATGATTTTCAAAGACTTGTTTTGAGTAATTAGAAGTAACGAAAACTTTCTCTTGCTGATTCAAAATATTGACTTCTGTTTCAGTTAAAGAATCGAGTTCATGAAAGGTCAACAAATTTTGCTTACAGCCAGCCAAACCTAGGTGCCCGCCGTTATGAATGTGCCAAATTTTGAGACTAGGATTCTTTTTATTGAATTTAGCAGGCGCATTATTAATTGCTTGCCTAATCCAATTTTCGTAACCCTCTGGCGCTTTATCATAAGCCGACAAATCCGCGCTATTGGCGATTGGAAATAAATTAACAGAATAGTTGTTTTTGAACAACCACTGTGTTACTCCAAAAGAGATTTGTCCAAAACTAAGTCCATTGAGAGGACATTCTAGGTTTAACGCTGGCATAATTTAAGCTGAATCTTTTCCTTCGATTGTATCTTTTACTGACTTTTCATCTCTGTAGATGATAAAATCCGGCCAATCTTTCTTGTCAACATCTGGTTTATATGTTTTGTCTAGCTTCCGGTTGTTTAAGAAGATAATAATTGGAATCTTCTCTCCGAAAAAGTTAATGTTGCCGGTCATGAATCTCTTGGTTTTATCAGCCTTGCTTTCTTTCTTCCACAAGGCTCCAATTTCACGCGATTCCCAGTTTTTGTTTTTTGTTTCACTCATATTTTTAAAATTTTTAATCGCTCATGTCGGTATGCCACGCAATTTTGCATGTATCGCAAATAGTTATAACGTCTGTACATCTCCATTGAAACAGTGAATTATCAAACTCTTTTCGGACATGTTTTGCCTTAATGCATTTTTTAAAATCTTCGTTGTTAAGTGTTAACTGCCAGCCAATGTCTCTATAACCACTGGGCAATACAAATTTTTTAGCATTAGGATTTGGTGGGCATTTTACCATAATTTTATTCGTATCTAGCTTTTAATGATTTAATTCCTTTTCGGTGGATATTTAACACAGTTTGGTCACTAATTCCCATCTTTTCGCCAATTTTCTTAAAAGTCACAGGATTTCTAGTTCCGCTAAAATATCTAATCTTAAAAACCTCAACCACTCTCTTGTCGTGATTTTCTTTTAAAATATCCAAAACTCTCTGTTTATCACACTCTTCCATTTCATCCTGTTTGTCGGTTAAAGATTCTTCGGTCGAATAATAATCCAAAACTTCTGATGAAACTGGAATTGTCTTGCTTTTTGCGCCTTTTGAAATTTTTGTCTTGCAAAAGTATTTACAAATATTTCCGACCCAAGTATTAAAAGCGACTTTCTTTTCTGGCTTATAGGTTAGCGCGGCTTTATAGATTAAATTATCTTTTTCTCCATAAACATCATTCAAATAAACACCTGATTGCATTAACGACTCGGCGTATTTACCAAAAATATCATTACACAAAGGAGAATGTTTTTCTATCAAAGAACACAACGACTGATTGCATTTTTCATTTTTGACCTTAAAAACTAATTCAATGTCAGTCATATTACGGCTTGACTGTTTTAACTGGATAATTTGGTTGAGTTTTTAGCCACTCAATGAATTTGTCAATAAAAGGCTCGCATTTTGAAACATCGGCACCAGTTTCCGGCCAAACAATCCGATAGGCGGCTCTTTGCTGTAAAATAGAATCATTTTCAGCTTCTGCAAGATTGGCTGGTAATTGAAAACTTCCATCAGCTAATTGTTTTCTAACATGAACTAAAATCCCGTTTTTTTCAATCCAAGGCAATTCATCCTCTTCGTATTCTGCATATCTAATATCTGTAATCGCAAAATTTTCGTAACAATCTTTTACCTTGTCCATTACAGATTGAGCGTGGTCAATAAAATAGCGGCCATTTGTTTGTTTTCGGCGCATCTTGCCCCAAGCCACAAGAAAATCACGAAAAACTTCTTTTTCTGCCGATTCGTTTGTCCAAACATTCAGGCCAAAATTAGACTGAATAATCGGTTGAGTTTCGTCTTTAAGTTTCTTCGCCAAGGCAATCAACATTGTGCGACCTTCTAGCTTTTCAACTAAGAAGCGCCCAAATGTATCTTTGCCTGACCTTGCGACTCCTGATATTCCAATTAACATAATTTTAAGTATAGCATTAGTTGTTTGAAAAGTCAATAGGTTTTTCTTCAACTGGAGGATTGTCTTTTTTTTTACAATATTCCTCCATAAACAACATTGTAATTCCAATTAAATTATTAATATCTTTCTCTCGAATATTCAAAGCATCTGCTTTATTGGATTCGTCGCCGGTCATTTCGCAATAAGCATTAATATTGGAAGCGATTAACATGCAGGTTGGCCCAGACAAAGTTACTGGCTGTTCGTATCCGGTTAGGCTTTTTGATAATACATAAAATTCAGAATTGCCAATTTTGATAGGTTCGGATACTATTTTAGATTGTTTGAGATATTCTAAGCCAGATAAGATAGACGCGCTAAGCTCTTCATAGTCAAGGATTTCCTCTTTTGGAATTAGCTTTGTCAAATCTCGGTCTAAACAAAAAATATCCTTTTCGGAAAACCAGCTAAATAACTTATTGGCTGCGCTTATGGTTGTCATATTTTACTATTATAGAAGAAATTCTTATGGATGTCAAGATTTTTGTTGACTTCTTTTCTTGAATGTGCGATTATTGAAAAATGGATAGAATATCATTTGAAAATCTTGGAATATTGTTGAGTTTGGCGGCGAGCCTCAAAAGCGAAGACAAGTTTACGCAAGTTGGCTGCGCCGGATTTGATAGGGAAAATAGAATTGTCGGAATTTCTTACAATGGATACGCCAAAGGCCAAATTCTGTCTGAGGAATTTTTAGAAGACCGCGATAATAAGAATTTATTCGTTCGGCATTCAGAGACAAATTTATTATCTATGCACAAAAAAGGAGACATTCACACTATGTTTCTAACATGTTCTCCCTGTAGGAATTGCGCTGTAAATATTGCCGCTCATGAAATTAAAAAGATTATCTTTCTGGAAGAATACCACAGAGAGCAAGATTATAAGAAGGTTTTTGATTTCTACAAAATTGAATATAAATGCCTTGATGTCAGAGAGATTAAGATTTTAAGAGGCTTTTTGAATGAGATGGATAAAAAGCTTAAAAAAGTTTTTGATGATTGTGTGCCTTTTTAATAAAAAGATTTGACTTTTAAATTTAACCAGACTATCATAGTTAATATGGAATTTAATACATACCAAAAACAATCGCAACAAACCGCAATTTATCCCAAAAACCAAGGCTTACAATATACAACGCTTGGCTTAGTTGGCGAGGCTGGTGAAATTGCAAATAAAGTTAAGAAGATTATTAGAGATTCTAATTCTGTAGTCACGGAAGAACATAAAAAGGATTTATTCAAGGAAATTGGTGATGTTTTGTGGTATTGCGCGGCTGTTTCAACTGAATTAGGTTTAGATTTATCTGAAATTGCTCAAGCCAACATTGATAAGCTACAAAAGCGTCAAAAGAATAACACCTTACAAGGGAGTGGTGATAATAGATAAATTATGGCTTTGTTTAATTATCAATATTGCTTGATTTGTGACAAACAGACTGGCCACATTAACAATAATTGCAGTGATTGTGCCAGCCGCGCAGCTTTAGAATTAAAACAAAAAGCCGACAAACATTGGAATTCTTTGTCAGTTGAAGGTAAATTAGATTTTTTAAGAAGCAGGCTTGATAATATTGATGATTTTAATAGGAATAATCCTAAAATATTTTAGTTTAGATGAAAACAGTAGGACTATCGCGGTGAGATGGAATCTACCAAAGCGGCTGCTGAGAACCAGCGGGGGCGGATTGCGAGTCATCAGAATGACACGATACTGGCCGAGCGCGAGTCGTTAGAGCAATTCGTGACGTTAATACGTCATTGACCTAAAAAATGGCACTACTGTAGTTGTTTACAAACGTGTTATAGTGGTTTAGAGCATTAGGCGGGTAGTCTTCACTAGCAGCAATGATTGATATTGGTTAAATATCAGTATGGTGAATTGAACAAAATGACCGCCGAAAGCCGTTAGAATAGCAGAGGCATAAAAATGCGAGCGGTTGCGAGCCAGAATAAGGCACTATAACATTTCGCCAAATTGTTTTTAATTTGGAATGCCACTATGGGATTGTTGCGCCTCCGCATAATTAACGTTTTCAAAATATTCGATGTTTTAATATTAAGCCGCTAGGCTTATTCGAGCCTAAAGCGAGAATCAGTCAAAACACTAACTTTGCAGCTAATCCTGTTGATAGGCAGATAGTGGTTCAGCCGAATATTTATCTGGTATTTAACAGTTCCGAAATTGATTATGTCTTTCCAATCAAAGAACAAAGCTCAGTCGAAGACTCCTTCGCTTTACGCTTGCGCGTAATTTTGAAGACTTTAATCAAAGGTTGTTTATTCTTTAGCCTCAAAAGTTTTGCGAGGTTATTTTCGTAACCGAGCCTAACTTGGTTTTCAAGATTAAGTTTTGCATCTAATTCAGATAAAATATCTGCCGAAATCAATCTGTATCTAATGCGTTTGGTTCTTTATAAGGTTTGGAGCCTTAAATAGTTAAAACTTTTGTCAATTTCTGAGTTTTTGGTGTAATTCAAGGAAAGAATTGTAATATAAAACTATGAAAATCGCTGATTTTAGAACCCAAGGCTCTACTGTTCCAAGCACCCCAACTGATGGCGTTATTGGTATTTATGCTAATGGGTCAGGTGTATTGCAGAAAATTAACTCCGCTGGCACTGTAAGTGACGTAACTGCCGATTTCACAAAGACTTACGTTAATGCTCAAATTTCAACTGGTTTATTTACTCAAACTGGCGCTTGTTTCGGTAGCGCGACTACGAACAACACTGGCCTAGGCGCACCAACGATTTGGGCCAAGATTAATATTTCAGGTACTGTGTATGGCGTTCCTGCTTATGCACTACGGTAATCGGTAGATTGTTTCATATTCATAAGGAGAATCCGGTACTTGTGTATCGGATTTTTCTTTTTATTGACATTCTTTGGATTGTCTGCTATCATATTATAATATGAATAACGGAAGGATTATTGTTTGGTTCTCATGTGGTGCGGCGTCGGCTGCGGCGTCGGCTGCGGCGTCAATAAAGGCGTCAGAAAAGTATAAAAACGATAATCTTGAAATTTGTTATTGTGATACTTTGAAATATGAACATCCTGATAATATTAGATTTATGCAAGACGTTTCAAAATGTGTCGGCCTTGAAATCAAGATTCTAAAATCAAATAAATACGCCGATATTTATGATACTTTTGAGAAAACCGGATATATCGCTGGAATTTCAGGAGCTTCATGTACAAGATGTTTGAAAAGAGATGTCAGAAAAGATTATCAAGAAGATAGCGATGTTCATATTTTCGGATTTACTTTTGATGAAGAAAAAAGGCTAAACAACTTTAAAACAAACAATCCAGACCTTCACCTTGAGTTTTTGCTTTATGACCTTCAAATCACCAAAAAAGACTGTTATCAAATACTAAGAGACAATAATATCGAGATTCCAACAATGTATAAGATGGGCTATAAAAACAATAACTGTATTGGCTGTGTAAAAGGTGGCGCTGGATATTGGAATAAAATTAAGATAGATTTTCCTGAATATTTTAATAAAATGGCCGAATTTACAAGAAAAAAGAACGTTCGGCTTGTTAAAAATAAAGGAAAAAGGATTTTTCTCGACGAACTTCCCGAAGGCGTTGGAAATTATAAATCAGAACCAGACTTCGAATGTGGTGTCGGATGCAAGGCTCCTGAATTAATAATTAAATAAAGATGACAAGAACTGAAATATTATCTGAATTAACCACAGAAGAATTAGCTTTGCTTATAGGCATCCTTGAATTTCATCTAAATAAGAAAATTGACCGTCTTGCGCTGTTGGTTATTAATCAAAAAATCATAAATGATGCCTTGACTGATAATAGGATTAATCTGGCTGTTAAAAATCCTGACGCTCTGCACAACCTCTTGATATTGTTTAAATTAAAGAGTGGCGAACTAAAAAACCGAACCAAACAACTTGAACTATTGGAGTGTAATTAATTGTATGCCAACGATGGATTTCTGTTATGATTTGAAAGACCTTCTTGATAAAAAGGGCTATCAATATGTTTTGGTATTCATGCAAACAGCCAAAAAGAAAAAAGAAAGCCATTTTGATGTTTTATATAAGGTTAGCCGCAAAGGCACAATCAAACTTTTTGACGAATTAATGCAGGAAGCAACCTCTAGTTTTGATGAATTGGAGGGAAATTCAGAAGTTCGAAGCCAAAAACATTTCATGCATTATTATGCCTCCAGATTCAAAGAACAAGGTTTTGATTATGTGCTTTTTGCAACTAAAAACGACCGAAAAGAAGAGCATAAAAAAGTTTCTGTTTTCTTCAAAGTTCGAAACAAAACAAATGGCTTTATGATGGCCGAGGCTTTATACTTTTTATTCAAAAAAACAGAAAAGAAATACGTTTGCAGCGTTTAAAATGAGCGTTTCTTTATTGATTTTATATAAAAACATTTTACCAATTTTTGTTTCTCGTTCTTCTGATGGTGGAATTATGTTTAAATACCTGAAAGGAACCTTCCCATTTGAAGAAATGCTGGCGAACGTGATAGAAAAAGAAAAACATAAATATGCCGAAATAGATAAAAGCGTTAATAGATTTCATATTGAAACCTTTTTTGGACGAAAATCTGGACAAGACCAAATTTCAGGATTCTCAGCGCAACCATCTGCGCCAAGCATACACGCAAACCAACAACCATTCACCGAACCACTTTTTTATACCAATTTCGTGATAGAAAATCAAATTCAAGAAAAAATGATTGGATACTCTGTTTCTGATGCCGAGATAAATTTTCCAGATGTGGTTGAAAACAAATACAAATTCACAAAAACTGGATTGTCGGTGTTATCAAAACGCGAAAAATGGCTAAATTCAAGAGAATGGTATCAAAAAAGAAACATTACATGGAAAAGAGGCTTTTTGTTACACGGCAAGCCGGGAAACGGAAAAGTTCGTTAGTTCTTGAAATAGCAAAGAAATTAAAAATTCCTATTTATATTTTAGACCTATCCTCAATGAGCAACGAAGAATTTGAAGAAATCATAGACAAAAGAATCACGTGCGAATCTTCAATTTTACTTATAGAAGATATTGATAATATTTTTGACAAAAGAACAAACATAACAAGAACACAAAATTCTTGCGGTTTAACTTTTGATTTTTTATTAAATAAAATTTCTGGCGTTAATTCTATCCAAAATAAGCTGCTTTTTATTACGACCAACCATATAGACAAAATTGATGAAGCATTAATTAGGCCGGGAAGAATTGACGAAATCGTAGAATTGCAGCCATTAAATTATAATGAAAAACTTTGTTTAGCCGAAAATATTATAAATAATGATAAACTAATACCTCGCGCTCTGGAAGATGGAAAAGACGACACAACAGCAGAATTTGAAAATCGGTGTATTAGAATTGCGACTGATAACTTTTGGAATAAAACGATTGACATTTAGCATAAAATGCTTTATTCTTTATAAAAGAACAAAATTATGGAAAAATATCAAGAAAGAGTAATTATTGAAAAGAAAGAACTAGACGAAAAGCGCGGAAAACTTCTTAAGTTTATTGCTGGCCGTTTTAAGATGTCACCAAAGGAACAGTCTCAGCTTAATCGCCAACTTGAGGCTATGACGTTGTATTCCAACATTTTAGAGGAAAGAATTCGCGGTTTTAATACTGTAGAAAAAGAAATTTGTAATTGGCACGAAAATCAAAATGGTTTTTATTGGACAGATTGTTTAAATACAATTCCTATTGAGGAATATTGTCCAAAATGTCATGTTTATTGCAAACACTGTGCAAGGCCGCTCTTAATTCATAAAATTAAACCACTTATTAAATACGAAAGGAAGCCGGTGTGTCCGTCTTGCTACACGAGTGGCGGTGTCAAAATTGTAGAAGGACAAGCGCGATGTTTAAACTGTGGAACGTGGTGGATGATGCCTTTGCCTTTAGAAAAGACACCAGAAAATACTCAAAATGATTGTGGAACAGACTCCAAACCAAGAACAATTCCTGAATTTACATCCATGCCACCAGTTGAAATTCCTATTTAAAATATTTTATGAACACAAACCAACACTCGATATTCTTACGAGAATATGCTGAAAGTTGCAAGCCTCCATTTGGAAACGGAGCAAATCACCTAATGCTTGCGGCTGCTAATGAGATTGACAAACTCACTTTTCTACTACAAAAAGCGGAAACACAGATTAAAGAATGCGATGCTAAGATTGACGGCCTCACTATTGACCGTAAATATTTATGCGAATATATCCGTTCTGCCGATTCTTCAAAGTATGGTATAATCTGTAATATTACTTCTAAAGATTTAGCGGAACCAATAGAAAAATATATGGAAGAAGAAGTTTCTCAAAAGGAGTTTGAGACCGAGTTTGGAAAACATTCTTAAAAGTTATGAAAAAGCCAGAACAATGGATGGAAAAAATAAAAATTCCATCGGCGCAATATGGAATAGTTTATGAGTCTTGGATTGAATTTATTAAAGAGATTCAAGATGATGCTGTTAAAAATGCAGCAGTATCAATCGAATTGGCGGAAAAGAATGATGCACTTGAGGCAAGAAACCAAGAACTCGAAAAGTTTCTTTCTGAATGCGTCAATCTGGACTGTAAAATTATTCCAACGAGCCAAGCGAGCCCAGAATTAATTGCTCATTCGCAAACTTGTGGCTGTTTTATTTCTTTGCCGGACAACACAGGATTAATATTAGCATTAAAAAATTATCAAAAATAATAAAAATCTATGAATCACGACTTAACATGGTACGAAAACGTGCTAGACCTTGAAGCAGAAAAATCAAGGTTAATTAGCAAAATAACCGAACTTCAAACCGCGCTTGGAAAAGCTCAGGACGAAATTCAAGCAAATAAGAAAACTTCTGAAACATGGCAAGAAATGTGTCGTTCTGCCGAAATGGATTATAAAAACCTCGTTGACTTTTTAGATGGAAATCCTCCAGATGACTACAGGCTTCATGTCAAGGTTACAGCGGAAAGGTTCCTTGAAAACACCGTACCCAAAACAAGTTTTGTCAATGAATATGATTTATATCTAATGGCAGATTTGCAAGCACGGCTCTTAATCGAAGAAAGTAAGACTAAAGAGACGGCTAAAAAACTTAAAGAGCGCGATGCTCTAGTCGAAAGACTCCTTAATGAACGCGAGGTAACTTTAAATTATATTTGCGCCACACAAAAGGTCGTTGACATTCCAAGTAAAGTTAAAAAATATATCGAACAATGGACTTTTGACAAAAACTGGCCCGCTTAAAATGGAGACAGTTTCCACAAAAATGAAAATTCAAATAAAATTCGTTATTCAAGATTTGTGGATTGGCGTTTATTGGAAAAGAGACAAAATTGAAACCAAAGTTTATATATGCGTTATTCCGTGTTTTCCAGTTATTCTTACCTTTCAAAAACATTGACACAAGCAACAAAATACAGTATTCTTTAAATATGACACCAAAAGAAACGCTCAAATATTTGGAAACAGAGTTTAACTCATTGCAAAAGCAAGAAAAAGACCTGAATGACAAAATCTGGCTTTTTGCAGAAGCTATGGATTTTGATAATGTTGATAATATTCAAAATAGAAAATGGAGAGATGTTTCTGATGTTGATTTAGACCTCGGCGCATCCTGTATTATTTGTCAAGTTTGGCCGGATGGAACCAGAAGCAAACCATGTGTTGCGGTTTGGACGGCGAATGGGTGGAATTATGTATCTGGTGTTGGTTTTGGAGAATTTAAGATTCAGGTTTTGTGTTAAATTCAATTTTTTAAGATGAAGATTAAATGCCATTGGTGCGGCAAAAAGAATCGAACGGCTTCAAATTGGGAACAGATGTCAGTAACAAGAGGATGGCTTGCTCTATGCATTAAATGTGCTAATAGGAGGCTTAAAAATCCATACAATGCACTCCTTGAAATTCGAGAATGCCTAAAAAATAAATAATTCAAATTATTAATCATGGAAAGATTTATAAGAATAAAAGAAGGTCTTATATTAAACTTTAAAACTCTAACTTGGAATGATGGCTGGGAATTTGAACGTCCAAGTTTGATGTTGTCTCCAATTATCAGATGCTGGGAAAGGCAAATGTGTCACGAACAAATGGTAGAAAACGTTCTGATTGATGCTGTCGTCGAAGGATTTCTAAAAGATGAAAGTTTTGAGGAAACTTGGGGATGGAGAGGTTATAATTTAAAATATTTACAACGAAAATTTCGAGAATCGTTAGCCGGAAAGTCCTTTCCAAAGGTTAATTATATAGCAGAACAAAGTTCAGCAGAAATTATCAGAGACGAAGATGATGAATTAGCTTGGGAAATATTATGATTCAGCCTTATTTTAGCTCAAATTATTCGATTGGCCGCTCTTTATTTACTTTAGAGCCACCAGAAGAGATTAAAAACAACTCACCAGTTTCGCTGTTTTCTGTCGCCAAGCAAGAAAAACTAGATAAAATTGTTTTAGTTGATTCCTCGATGACAGGCTTTATTAAAGCTCACCTTGAGGCTCAAAAGCAAAATATTCAGTTAATGTATGGTATTAAGTTTATTGTGTGCCACGATATTAATGACAAATCAGACGAAAGCCGCAAAACAGAATCTAAATTAATTGTATTTATGAAAAATTCGGCGGCTTATTCTGAAATGTGTAGATTGTATTCCAAAAGCTGGGTTGATGGAAAGTATTATACAAATAGGCTGGACTGGAAATATTTGAATGAAACAAAAAGCGCGAATTTTAGTTATGCCGTGCCTTTTTACGACGGCTTTATTCATCTAAATACTTATGGAAACGGCCAATCTGTTCCTGATATTGCAAAATTAGAGCCAACTTTCTTCACTGAGGAACATGAGCTACCAATTGATAATTTGTTACGAAAATCAGTTCTAAAATACACAGAGCAAAATAAGTACGCAACAGTTGAAATGCACAGAACTTTGTATTTGAATAATGATGACTTTTTGGCTTTGCAAGTTTTAAGGCTGGCCACAGGCCGAGGCGGCTCAACAGATAAACCAAGTATTGATAAGCCTAACATTGATGGCTATGCAAGCAATAAGTTTAGTTGGCAGTATTATAAGGAAACAAAATTATGACAAAATCAATCAGTTGGTTACTTGAAAACGAGGATAACTTTTCGATATTACTAGGAAAACTCCTTTTATTCGACAGAAACTCTCCATATTTTTGGATGAGTGGACTAGTATCTGGATTAAGATTAATTAGCCCACAAGACGAAAAGATGTCGGTTTTACAGATAACGCATCCAATAAATCATAAAAAGATGTACGCCGTTCTTGACAGAGAAGATTTAATAAAGCATCTTAAGGCATGTGTTGAGATTATCGGCAATGAGGAAAGCGAAAATCTAGTTATTGATTTTAATCATTAAAACTGTGAAACCTGAAATTGGCAAAAAATATAAATTAAAAGTTAACGAAGAAGAACTAGAAGGAGTCTGTCGTCGTTATCATGAGAATTATTACGGATTAGATATATGGTATTTTGACGGACTTACAAAATTTACCGATTACAAAATTTGTGGCTTTCTTGACAATGAGATTATTGAGGAAATTAAATAAATTATGCAAGACCTTGGAGAGAAATTACTGAGATTTCGGATTAATAAGGATTTAAAGTACCTGATTTTTGATTGCGAATCGGAATCCCTCAATTTAGGCTGTAATAATAGACCTTGGAACTTATCTTGGCTAGTCATTGAAAATGGCCAAATCAAAGAAGAATTTGATTTATATCCTTTTATTCATGATTTACAATTAAGTGAAGGCGCGGCTACAATCACAAGGTTTGATTATAATGATTATAAAAGAAAATCAACTCCAGCCATTGATTGTTATAATACTCTGGCTAAGTACATCTATAATCCAGAATATTTGGTGGTTGGGCAAAATTTACTGAATTTCGACTGCTATATGCTGGCTAATTTGCAAAAATATCTTGGAATCAAGCCTGACTTTTCGTACATTGAAAGAATCTACGACACAAAAAGCATAAACTTCGCATGGCAAACAGGAGTGCCTTTTCCTAAAATCAAAGATGAAATTCCAGCGTGGATGATAAAAATGTGCTCTTCTTATAAAAAAGGAATTAAAACTTCAAATATGGCGACGGCAAAAATGTTAGGTGTTAATTACGATATTGCACACGCTCATGAGGGTTTAAGTGATTGTAAATTGAGCAATGAAATATTTAAACAGTTGATTTGGAAATTAGAAGTATGGTAGAATAGCATTATGATTAATCTAACAAAAGAACAAATTGTTGAATCTTTGGAGCGCCTAAAAGATTATTCTCAATGGATGTACTTTTCGGAACTCTGTGGAGAGATGCTTAAAAATCAAAAAGTCACCTTTGAAAACCATACTTTTTATTTGTCATTAGCGAAAGACGGATTAATTGAAATGGTTCTTGAAGACGGTGTTATTGGAAGATTTGATTTTCGAATACAAAGAATTGCGCCACTAAATAATTTAGTTAACAATGTGGATTTTCAAACAAAACTTATTAGTGTTACTCGCGACGACAGTGAGCATATAGAGTATTTTAATAAAAATGAAGTAAGAATGTTTATTTGCTCTTTTATTCAAAGGCAAATGGCGTTTACGTTTTTCGCCAGAATGCAACCAGAAACAATTAATGGAATATCAGAGTATTTGGTCGCTTGTAACAAATAATTATGTTCGACAAATTTGAAAAATACGTTTTTCCAAAACTTGGTTATATTAGAATTCCAAAGGCGACTCAAAATAAAGAGGACTTGGACACTTTAGGAATTACAACAAAGATTTCTGACGACGAATTTCTATACAAACTAGCTTATTCTGGCCTCGAAAACAAGATTAAAAACAATTTAATTCCAGCCGACAAACATCAGCAATATAAAGATAGAATTGAATATGAGTATGCTGTAATTTCTAAATTGAAATTTTCCAGCTATCTTTTATTGGTTCGAGATGTCTTGAATTTTTGCTATAAAAACAATATTTTAACTGGTTATTCGAGAGGAAGTTGCGGTGGCTGTTTAATCCTTTATTTACTAGGTGTTATCAAAATAGACCCAATCAGACATGATTTGTTATTTGACCGCTTTATTTCGGCGGCAAGAACAGAAACTAAAGAATTTGATGGCGAGACGTATATTTTATCTGGCTCATTATGTGACTTTGACGGGGACTCGGATAGAAACAAAAAACATCTCGTCAATGAATTTCTTGAGTCATTATATCCAAACAGAACGGCGGCAATTAAGAATGTATCAACTTTTCAGTCTAAAGCACTAATTAAGGATGTTCTTAAAATTTACGAAAACACATCAGAGGAAGACTCTAAAAATGTTTCTGACCTAATTGAGACTGTTTTCGGACATGTAACTTCTATTGAAGATAGTATTAAAAACAATCCTGCATTTAAAGAGTGGGCCGAAGAGCATAAAATTACTATTTCAATAGCCTCAAAATTAATGGATTTTCCAAAAAATGCCAGCGTTCATGCTTCTGGTATTTTATTAAGCGACGAAATTATTGAAGATGTTATTCCGCTTGAATTGGCGTCTGATGGCAGAATTGTCACTTGCTATGACATGAATGACGCTCAAATGTTTGGAATTAAGTACGATAATCTTGGACTAAAGAATTTAGGTATTATTCAAGAATGTCTCCACATGGTTAAAAAAGACATGATTGATATCAATGTCAATGACCCAAGTATCTATCAGTTTTTGAATACAAGAGACCAATTTTACGGCATTTTTCAGGCAGAAGAAGGGCTAGGCAAACAGGTTTTAAAAAAACTAGAATGCCAAAATATTGATGACGTAGCTATTTCTATTGCTGTCGGTCGCCCCGGCTCTATGGCTTTTATTGACGATATTGTTTTAAATAAGAAAAACGGAAATTCCACAAGCGTTGAACCTAGAATTGACGAAGTTTTGAAACCTACCTATTCCATCGTAATTTACCAAGAGGAATTAATGGAATTATGTAAAGTCATGGCAAACTTCAATCCACAGGAGCGAAATGGAGTGCGGGCTGCGACAGGAAAAAAGGACGTTGCTAAAATGAAGTCCTATAAAGACAAATTCATTAAGCAAAGTATCGAAAACGGTTTTAAAGAAAGCGTTGTTAATGATATTTGGGATATTTTTGAGAAGAGCGGAAATTATTTGTTCAACCGCTGTATTTTTGAAGAATGCGAGGTTGAAACAAAAAATGGAACTAGAAAAATTAAAAACATTAAAACCGGCGATAAAATAAAAGCGTTTAACTTAAAAAAGAGAATAAGCGAATTTGTCGCTGTTAAAAATGTATTTATAAATGAAAAGCCGGTATATGAAATAACGCTTGAAAATGGAAGGTCAATAACCTGTTCGTTAGAGCATAAAATTCTGTGTGAAGACTTTTTAATGCATACTTTACGAGATATTATGATAAATAATCTCAAAATTGCTAGTTCATAACAACAGAAGCATGTGTGTCGCCTCTTTTTATTCCATTTATCGTCATGTACGGGATTGAGTATTTTTTTGATATATCAATCATCCTAATTCCGTCTTTGATGTCTTTTTTTATTTTTTTTACAAAATCTTCTGTATATTTATGTTTTTCTTCTTGTACTTTTCGGTCTAATATTTCTTGTATATTATCGTCAACTTTTATATGAGACCATGTTTTTCCTCTTTTAATATTACTTATGACAGTCGTTGATACTCCAAACTCTTTAGAAAGATTTTTAAGCAGTTCTCCTTTTGAGAGCCTGGTTTTTATGTCTAAAACTTTTAAATTTGTTAGTTTTGACATTTCTGACATTTCTCCGGTATGCCTTTCTCTTATTCTTTGTCTCCCCTCTTTTGATATTTCGCAATTTAATGCTCTAAATGCTGATTTTGAAATATTAAACCCATTTTCACCAAAAGGCTTAACATAATCAAGAAGTTCTTGCTCTCTGTTTTTTAATGCTATTCTATTATCGTTTAATATTTCTAATATTCCGAATTTAAAATTTTCAATTCCATGTTTTTTAACAGAATTTACAAGCGGAAAATTATTTCTAACCTGTCGCCTATTAAAGATTCCCAAATAAGATAATAGTCTATTCCACAAGCAAACGGCACTTCCGATATAGATTCTATTGTCTATTAAACTTAACCAAAAATAAATACCTGATTTTCTTTTTAAAAAATCTCTGCATTCCGAGTTTTCCGAAAGCTCGATGTTGATAGTGTTTAATTTTATTTTGTTATTTGTGACCACCGAGCCTTTATCAAAAAACAATTGACAATACAACAATTTACTCATATACTGTATATACACGCAAATTTGTTAAATGAATATAGAATTTTCAAAAATAAAATCAATTAAATCGCTTGGCGTAAAAAAAACCATTGATTTAGAGGTTGACAGTGAATTTCACAATTTTTACTGTGGAGATATTATTGTGAGCAACTCTCACTCAGTTGGTTATGCATATCTAACAGCCGCAACGACTTACCTCAAAGCCAACTATACAGTAGAATATTTTACTTGCTTGCTTAACTCTACTCAATACGAACAAAAACCAATCGAAGAAATCTCAAAAATTCAGTCTGAACTACCTTATTTTGGCATCAAACTCCTTCCTCCAGACCTTTTAAAATCAAATATTAAATTCTCTGTTGAGGATGGCAATATAAGGTTTGGTTTGTCTTTTATTAAGGGAATTTCCGAAAAGACTATTGACAAAATTAATCAATTCAAGCGCCATTATTCTAATAAATTTGAGATATTTCAGGCGGCATCGGAGTCAGGTTTGTCAATTGGGCACCTTTCCTGCACAATCAAGTCGGGCGCGATGGATAGTTTTATTGATAATCCAGATAAACGTTCTAAATTATGCCTTGAGGCTCAATTATGGGGTTTATTGACAGACAGAGAGAAAGAATTATGTTTACAGTATGCTCAACAGTATGATTTTCAAATATTTAAGCTAGTCAAAGATTTAAACGAAAAACTTAAAAACGAAAAAAGCAAACCTTTAATCAAAGACTCAAGATTAGCCACGCTTAAAAAACATTATCTTCCATATAAAGAAATCTACGAACAAAACCATAAAAATGAAAAATTTTCAAATTGGTATTTTGAATATCAATTGCTGGGCTTTTCTTATTCTCGTACTTTAAAAGAAATCTTTTCGGAAAAACAACCCGACTTGTTGCAAATCAAGGACTTTAATGATACAAAACTCGAAAGAACAGGCCGAATTGTTGGAATTGTCAAAGAATGCAAACTAACAACATCAAGAGAAAAGAAAACAAAGTATATTAGGCTCAACCTATTTGACGAAACTGGCGAAATTACAGTTTTGATGTTTAACACCAAAAAAGAGGACAAAATTGAAGAATGCCTTGATTTAAATGGCAAATTACCTGACGAAAATGATATTGTTATTGTGCGAGGGACTAAAAAGAAAGATGTTATATTCGCAGATGTTATTGCTAATCAGACATTTATGGTGTACAGTCGCTTAAGTGAATTGAAGTCAAAAAACCAACCAAAAGAAGAAGAAAAAACTATTGACATTGTTTAGTTGATGGCCTATAATAGAAATATAACAAAAAACTATGATAACATTTTATAAACCCAACACCGCAAACCAAGGAGCACTTTTATCTGTAAGTCACACAGCCAGAGCCGACAAGAAGGTTGATGGCAAGGTAACAGAAAAGGGCGAAAAGGCCGTTTGGCTCAATTTTGTCAAGCAAACCTCTTGGAACGCCACTGAAAAGCTAGGCTCATTCAAGGATGGCAAGAAACTAAATGTCAAATTATCACCAACAGAAGTAGCCGGGATTATCTTTTCGATTGAGGAAAATAAGACCTTGGCACAGGCAATGGGCGTTCCTTATGTTTACCATGATGGCGACAGCTACGGATTGACCATTACCTTTGAACCGGCCTTTAAGAAGGAAAAGCAAGGCGACAAGTGGGTTAGCACTACTGAACAGCGCGGCTTCAAGATGCAAGTGACGAAAACTAATAAGGCAAACAAGGAAGAAAAGGAAACTATTGGCGTCGGGTTAACTTATGCCGAAATGTCTCTTTTGAAGCATTATCTGATTGACAGTATTTATCATATTTGTGGCGCTTGGAAGGCCGAAGACGTTGCTGGAAGCGGTAAAAAGGCAGAAAAGAAGGCGGCAACGGCTACCGAACCAGCGGCAGCAGCGCAAACGCCAGCGGCTGCGGCTCCAGTTGTAACAGCAGAGCCAGAGGACGAATGGAGCTAATCAGAGAGGTGGGGAACTATAAGGCCGCTCGTAATTGAGCGGCTTTTTTGTTGTTTTTGTTAGTTCTAAGCGTATAATAGACATGCAAGAGCGAAAGAAAAGAGTTGGTTTTATAACATCAAGTTTATTGCTTAAAACAGGCTTTAGCACTAATGCCAAGGCTTTAATTCCATATCTATACTCAACCCAAAAGTACCAATTGTATCATCTAAATCAAGGAATATCGGATGACCCTAATTTTGGCCGCTTTCCTTGGAAGAATCAGGGTGTTTTTACTGATGGAACTTTTGATGCTGGTAAATTTCAAGCCGACGATGGTTATAAAAGGTTTGTAAGCTACGGCAACTGTGCAGTCGAAAAGTTTATTATTGACAACAAATTGGATGTTGTTATTCATCAAGAGGATATATGGTCTTCTAGTGAGGAAGCCTATCTTAATTCTAAATGGTGGCCGTTTATGAAAGATAATTTTTTGAATCATTCAACTTGTGATTCATTACCAGTTTTGCCGATGTTTAAAACTTGGGCTGAAAAGTGTCCAAATGTATGGTTTTGGGCTTCTTTTGGTATCAAGGCTCTACATAAAGAAGATTTCAAGAAATACGGTCATGTAAAACACGTTCCCGGCACTTTGGATGTTAATGATTATTATCCAATTACAGCCTTAGAAAAATACGAACTACGAAAACAATTCAAAATTGACCAAGATTGCACTTTGTTTATTCAGTTAAGCAGAAATCAATTACGCAAATTGTTTCCAAATACATTAGAGTCTTTTGCTTTGTTTAAGAAGAAATATCCGCAATTAAAAGCTAAATTATTGTTTCATTGCAGTTGGTCTGAGCAAATGGGCTGGCCACTTGAAAGACTTTTGAAAGATTTTGGATTGGCTAAAGAGGATGTTTTAACCACTTATTATTGTCGAAATTGCGGTAAATGGGAAGTCAAACCTTTTAGCGGAGAAGATCAAAATTGTCCGTACTGTCAAAAAGAAAAGTCTCAATTGACGGCAGGAATCACTAGCACGGTCAGCAACAAAGACCTGTCTAAGATTTATGGACTGTGCGACGCCTCTCTAAGTTGCTTCGATTCTGGCGGATATGAGTACTCGACAATACAATCTTTACTATGCGGACTTCCTGTGTTGTGTTCTGAATACAGTGCTGGTGAAGATTTTATTAATAATGATTTTGTTTTTCCTCTTGATGGAACTTTCAATTTTGAAAAAAACACTGGCTTCAAAAAACATGTTCCAAATAACAATACAATAGTCAAGTTTTTCAAGACTATCTGTGAAATGCCAGTAAATAAAAGAAAAGAGATTGGCGAAAAAGGACGAAAATTCGCACTTGAAATGGCACATGTTAATAGAATAGGCAAAATCTTTGAAGATTGGATTGATTCGCGGCCTTTAATTACTTGGGACTATAAATATCCTGAATACGATGCTAAAAATCCTAATGCTCAAATTCCTGATATTGCTGACAATAAAGAATGGCTCAAAACTCTATATTCTCAAATATTGAAAATGTCAGTTTCGGACGAGGATGAGGGCCTAAAATTTTGGTTGAAGAAATTAGCAGAAGGCGGTGATAGACAAGGTATTATAAACTTTTTTAGGGAGACCGGACTCAAGGAAAATCAAAAGAATCCAACAGTCATACCCTTTGAAGAAGTCCTAATTAAGAATGGCAAAAAACATTTTCTAATTGTCATAAAAGAGGCTATTGGTGATATTATTAATGCCACAGCTTTGTTTGAGTCTTTTCGTAACTCATATCCAAGTAATGAATGGAACATTTATGTAGCCTCAGACCAACAATATCAAAGTTTGTATAATGGAAATCCTTATATTGACAAATTTTTGCCTTACCTGCCAATTTTTGATAATGAAATTTCTTTAACCGGGCATGGTAATAAAAAAGGTTATTTCCAAGGTTATTGCTTACTAACTGTAGCCACGCAAAAATGTCTTAATTATCTTACCAATAACAACATTCTACTTCCTAAAACCTAATTTATGCACTTGTGCGAGTCATATTCACTTCAGGCTGGGCAATACATTTCAAAACCTTTTATTGCCGAGGAATTTTTTCCTTTGCCTGTTGAAAAATACATAACCATCCATCCTCAAACCAAGCCATCAAAGACTTATGACCACTGGAATGAAGTTATTGATATTTTAGAGCCAATCTTAAAAGCCAATAATTTAACTTTAGTCCAAATCGGCGCAAAAGGCGATACTATCTTACCAAGATGCTATCATGTGCAAGGCGAAACAACCTTGAACCAATGTGCTTATCTTGTCAAAAATGCCGTTCTACACTTGTCGGCTGATACGTTTTCAGCGCACCTAGCTGGACATTATAATATTCCATTGGTGGCTTTATATTCCAATAATTACGTTCATAATGTCAGACCTTATTTTGGCGATAAATCCAAACAAATACTTTTAGAGCCAGATAGAACTAACTCGAAACCAAGTTTTGCTTATGAGGAAAATCCTAAGACAATTAACACCATTAAACCCGAACTAATTGCCGCCTCTGTTTGTAAATTGTTAGATATTCCGTTTAATTTTGAATATCAAACTTTATCTTTTGGCCGCTCTTATGGTGGCCTATTGGTTGAAATTGTGCCAAATGCTCCGATTGACGTTAAATCAATGAATTTGAATAATGCAATCATGAGGATGGATTTGGTTTTTAATGAACAAACGCTTATTCAGCAGATGAGTAATTCCAAAGTCATTATTTATACCAATAAGCCAATTTCTAAAGATATTATTACCAAATTCAGAACACAAATTGACGAAGTTATCTATATTGTTGATGATGTTCAAGATACAGAGTTTATTGAGTTTTTGCGTGATAATATTGTCAGATATGGTTTGATTAGTTTTTGTAAGGATGAAGACAAAATGAATGATTTGAAGCTCAAATACATGGATTTAGGCTTAATCCACAAACAGGAACCGCAAGTTGTTGAAAGTAAAGATAATCTATACTACAAAACAACCAGATTTTTGTTCAATGGCCAAAAAGTTTATCCTTGTACAGCAGCATTTTTGGCTGACAAACCAATTCCAAGTTTACAATCTGAAATTTGTCCAATTATTGACAACGAAGAATTTTGGAAAGAGTCTGGATATTTTGCTTTTTTAAAGAAGGCTTGACTTTTACCTCAGAATAACCTAGAATCTTAATATGGAAAACTTCAAAAGAAATGAGGATGGCCTTATTGAAGGCGTTAAGTATGTCTTTAATGATGACAAAACTGTGAATTGGAGAGCGATGGTTCCGGTTGAGTTTGTTTACCTTAACCCTGAGCGCCGAAATTCATTAGAGTTAAAGTATGGCAAAAAGTTAGAAGAAATTGATTTATTAACCACAAAAGTTGATGACACGGACTTAATTTTGCTTTTGGCGGGTGTGAAATTTTTAGCTCGTTTGAGAGGCTTTACAGCAGTAAGGAATACTCCGTTTATTGCCACAGAAGGTTATTGTGCCTGCAACTGTTCAATAGATTTTACTCCTAATTTTGAAACATTCGGCGTTCCTGTAACATTTTCTGACAACGCTTGCGCTCACCTAGGAAATACTACAAAATTTGGCCAAAAATATCTTATTGAAATGGCCTCAAATCGCGCTTTTTGTCGTTGCGTTCGCAATTTCCTGAACATTAATATTGTTTCTAAGGAAGAATTAGGCTCAAAACAAGAGGAAGAAACAAACGAGTCTGACGTTGCTTATCAAATTCTACAGCAACAAATGAACGAAAAGGGAATCTCTTTTGAAAAAGTAAAGGCAAACCTTGTAAAGGAAAACTTTGAAGGCGCAGAAGCCTTTTCTTCAATCAAAGATATTCCAAAGAAAAAGGTTTTTGATTTAATCTCTCGAATCAAGAAAAAAGGCGAGAAGCCATCTTAGGACAGTCCGCTATAAATTGTAACCGCCTTAAAAATTGAGGCATAACCATTTCCGGCGTCATTGTAAGCAATCGGCAGATATTTTCCAGTTGAGCCAATATTTACTAGCGGAAAACTTATATTAACTTTGTTGCCTAATAAATCTTCGTTTAGATAGCTCGAAGAAATGTCAAATCCAACATCAGAATAAACCAAGCTAATCTGGTTTGGAATTCCTGTCATTGTGACTTTTGTAACGTCATTCAGATAATTGCCAATCAATGACATATACATAGTCTGGCCGCTATACAAAGCTGGAACTCTAACGTCTGTAATAATTGGCGCTGAATTAAATAACGCAAAACTTACACCCGATTCATAAACACTTGACAAATCCGCTCTGTATAGATAAACCATTCCTGAATTACCAACAATTCCAGTCGGCACAGTTCCACTTAAAGCATCGCCAACATACTTAAATGTCGAAGCTACGCCTGCAAAGTCAACTAAATAGCCGCCATTTCCACCCATAGCCGCTAAAAGAGGCTCTTTGATGTTTTGGCCTGTTATAATAATTGAATCACCTAATTTAGCGCCGGTTGGAATTAAACCTGTAACATTGACGGTCGGAAAGAATTGTTGTTGGCTATATACAGTATTTAAATTAGAATCAATAATTTTAACATAACCAAAACTATTGCCAGTTGGAACAGTTATTGAGAATGTATTATCTAAAATTGAACTTGGCGCACCAGCATTAATATCATTAAAATAAACCTCGGTTGTTTTGGCCAAGCCATAGCCTGATACAATTACTGTATTTCCAGCCCAACCAGTATAAGGAACCAAATTTGTAACTATTGGCTTCGAATAGAACTTATCTACAGAAGTTGCAATTTGTGAGCGGCCAGTCGAAACAACAGAAATATAACCAGAAGCTGCATTTGGCGAATAAGCAGTAATAGTATTGGAATTAATTGAATTAAAGATTCCAGTTTGAGCGCCGAACCTAACTTCTGAAACTCTATTCAAATTCTCACCTAAAATTGTAACTAATTCTCCAGAATTAATGAGTTTTGGAGAAAAATCAGTTATTGACATTGGCAAATATTGTATTCTATATTGAGTAGGATGCTTTAAAAGACCGGCAAACGATTCAATATTAACAAATCCGCTAATAATATCATTTGGAACAGTAGCATCAATTCTGTTTGGATTATTGACAGAAAAAGTCTCGCAAGGTCTGTCTTGCAAATAAACAGCCGTTACCAAGTCTAAATTTTGACCATTTATTACCACTATACTTTTATATCCATTGGTGCCGCCCATTTCGGATATTGTGTTGTTGGCCGAAAAAGTTGTGGACTCATCAACATTAATCACCGAAATTGAAGATATAGAAGGCGCTGGCTGGTTTATTGTCTGAATTATGCCAATCTCTGTTCTTGCCATCGCATTATCACCAACCGCAAATGATTTAGATTGCAAAACCCCAGAAGTAACAAATGAATCAATTAATGCACTATTTTTGTCTCGAATATTGGCCTTAAGATACAAAATCTCACCAGAATACAAAGGCTCAACTAAACTTTTTTCAATTCCTAAAGTTGTTTGAACGCTTATTTCTTTTGGCGCTATTCTGTATGGAAATTCGCTATCTACATTATAATAAGGCTCATAAGACCGACTGTATGAAAAATTATAATCCAGAATTTTACCACTAATCTTTTCATCAATAAAATCAAAAGTTACATCGCTGGCGTTTAATATTGAAATATTTGAAATTTGTCTAGCACTAAAACCTGTAGGTGTTCCAATTATTGGATTCCAGAAAGAAATCGTGGCATTTGATTCAATCGGCGCATTAGGTTGAATTTTTACTGAATAATCTGTTAAATAACCAGAAATAGCCATTCCAGCAAAATATCCACTAATTTGAGCCTCGGATGTTGTATAAGAGCTTAAAATATCCTGTCCAGTCCAAAAATATGACATTCTCCATTGTCCATTAATACCTTCTGATGGCGAGAAATCATAAGTAGCTTTTTGGCCAACCTTATATTGTGGAGTTAAAGAAGCCTCTAAGCTAACATCTGAGCTATTAGCTATAATCTCGCGACCAGCAATTAAAATTGGACAATTTTGCGCTCTAAAAAACATATTAACTTATCTTATTGGCCTCAACGGAAAATCTGATTATATCGTTTGGTTGGATTGATGTTTCAAATGATGAAACTTCTTGTTGGCTTATGTCGAGTGCGAGATAAACGCCTGTATTTGTAAATGTGTCTTGTAAAGGATTGATTGTTATGCTCTCCAAGTTAATTGCCGACAATAAAGTTTCTGGCCTAAACTTTGCTCCTGTATATAAATCATGAACAACCGAAATTCTTTCTTGTACGTTTCCTCGATAAATTTGAGGAAATAAACTTCCAACTGAAAAAACTGGCAGTAAATCAATGTCTGCATTATAAGATAAATTATAGACCGTTGAAATTCCTCCTTCTATTTGTGTGTAGGCGGTATTTGCAAAATCAAACCAATTATAAGCAATATCAGAAGATTTAGCCGTCAAAGTTCCGCTAACACCATTAAAACACTGAAAATTCGCATTTGCTTCAATTAGACTGTTTGGCTGGACGGTCAGACCATAAGATTTTAGATAAAAAGCACCAGAAACACCACCAAAAGATATAAGAACTGGATTTAACGGATCAACTCCAACATAGTCTTTAATGTTGCTCAAATTAGGAAGATTTGGCTCATGCGCGGTGTTTAGATAATAACTTATACTTACAGAATTAGTAACCGGAGCATTAAAAGCATTACTAACCTGAGACTGAAAACCTATAGCCGAAATTGGATTAGAGCCATTAGCAGAAGAAAAAGATGCATTTTGGCACCAAATTCCGGTGCTTCCAACAAATATTTGGCAATTATTGAAATTTAGGCTCATTTCTTGTAAGTTAAACTAACTACTGAATACCCATCTTTATTAATAGAATATTCTTCTCTAATTAACATCATTTGAGGCAAGTTATAGTTCAAAACCGTAGCCTTGGTATTAAAATCTTTAACAATAACCGAAATATCTTCAAGAGGCTGTGTTACTGGATAATCTGTTGTGTTTCGAGGATTATAATCTTTGGCATACATCGAAACCTGAAAACCAAAAAGAACAGGCGGATTAAGTTTTACCTCACAAGGATATTTGCGGCCAACTTTGTAAACAGGATTTCTATTGACTTGAATATCTAAAGTATAACTTTGAATTGCGTCAGTTCCCCAAAGACTGCCGGAAACCTCAATTCCACCAAATCCAACCGTAACCAATGAGCCTGTAAAATAACCAGTATTAATAACTGAAATATCACTTGAAACTTTGCTATTTCCATCAATATAACTCTGTGAAAAAGTCCCGGCATCACCAAAAGCAGTAATATCAACATCAATTTTCGGAACATCGCCAACCGAACAACTTGATTTATAAGTATTTAGGTATCCAGAAGTAAAGCAAAAATTGTTGGAAATATCATTTCTTGATGTCAATAAATAACCATTAAACGCAGCATCGCCAGTTAACCCAATTAAATCGTCCTGATTAGTAAAAACAGAGGTTGAAATTGATGCTTCTATACTATTATTGCCAACTGGTAAAAATATGCCATTTTCGGAACCTAAACCTTGTACAAATTCAGTATTTAGGTCATAAGACGCAGAATAACTTTGAAGTCCAGCTATTTGTGTTGAATTCAGAAATAACTGCCTCTCGCCTCTATCCAAAACCTTGGTATTAATTGCCATGCGCCTTATCCTGCTTATAATTACACGAAAAGCATAGTTGAAAAGTGTAATTTAAGGAAAGGAACAAGGTATATGGCCGGGTCAATTTACAATATAGCGGAATGGTCAAGTTTGGCGACTTACGCAAAGCATTTTGTTGTTAAAAACAATAACAGCTATTATTATTCATTGCAAGACCACGTTGCAAGTGCTTCATTTTCGGCAGATTTAGGCAGCGGATTATGGGGCGGCTACATTACTGATTCTAATGGTGAATCAAAACCTTCATTTTTGTGGACTCCATCAATTAGTTCCGAAATTGCCGCCAACCCAAGAGTTAAAACCATTTCTTTTGGTGATGGATATTCACAAAGAACCAAAGATGGAATTAACAATAATTTGCTTTCTTTGCAATTAAGCTTTGATGGTCGAACCTTGATTGAGGCCAAGGCAATTTTGCACTTTTTGTACACCAGAGAAGGCGTCGAATCATTCCTTTGGACACCACCAGAGCCTTTCAATAAGCAAAAAAGATTCATTTGCAAAGAATTTCCTATGAGTACATCGTTCTTTGGGGCATATAATATTAGATGTACTTTTGAAGAAGTCGTGTCTTAAAATGGATAAATTAACCGCTCAAACAGCCAATAAAGTTTTAAGCTCGGAGATTATGTCTCTGAATCCGGCTACGCTTATTACTTTGTTTGAGATTGACTTGTCGGAAATTGCTTTTGATATTGGTTTAGCCACAAACAATACCAATACTGTTTTTAGATTTCATAACAGTAATTTTCTCAGAGCAAAGAACTTAATCTGGAAAGGCTTTGAATATCAAGCGGCTCCAATTATTGTTGAAGGTTATGAAATTTCAAGTCAAGGAACACCGCCAACTCCAAAATTGGCAATTTCAGTCAACGACCAAGGAATTCCCGGTTTGACGCAATTAAAACAATTGCTTAGACAAGTAGGCGATTTAACTGGAGCCAAAGTTACAAGAATTAGGACTTTTGCTAAATATCTTGACGCTCAAAATTTTATCAACAACGTTACGCCAGAACAGTTTGCGCCAAATTCTAATATTGAATTTCCAAGAGACATTTTTTATATTGAGCGCAAGTCACAAGAAAATAAAACAACCATAGAATATGAACTATCCTCTATTTTTGATTTGGAGAATGTTAAGTTGCCAGCTAGATTGGTTTTGGCTTCAAAATGCTCCTGTGTTTATCGCGGCAACGGATGTTTGTATGAATATGCATCAAGGCGCGTAAACACAACGCACGGAACACCTTCTGAGTCAAACCTGCCTTTATTAGCGCCGCCAATCGCCAACAACAAAGATGAACTAATTAAAGATATTATTGGTGTTAATAGCCTAAAAGACAGGGGTAAATGGCAAAGAGACACTGTTTATTCAATTGGCGACAATATATTTATTGAAAAAAATGGAATTAAATACTATTTTGTAGCCAAGGTCAATAATCCTCAAAACGCGCCTCCAAATATTACAGAATGGGTGGCTGATGTTTGTTCCAAGACAGTAAAAGGATGCCGATTAAGATGGGGAAGAATTGATGACGGCGGCTTAATGTTTAATGGTTTTCCAGCAACGAATAAGGCGGTCTAATGCTTACATCACCTGAAATTTTAGACAAAATAGAAGAACATGCTAGACAAGATGTTAGGCGCGAGTGTTGTGGCTTGATTTTAGAAAGCGTTGATGGCGCGGTTTTTACCATGCCTTGTAATAATGTAGCTAAAGATTCAACTCACGAATTTCAAATTAAAGATTCAGACATTATCTTTGCTGAAACTTTTGGTAAAATTAAGGCTTATTATCATTCACACCCAAAAACCTGCAAACTTTCGCTACACGACAAGATTATCAGTAATCAAAACAAGTTTCCGGCTGTAGTTTATTATTGTCCAATTAATCAGTTCGAAGTTTATTATCCAAGCAAAGACCATAAAGAATACTTATTCAGAGAATTTCAATTGGGCAAAAACGATTGTTTTAGTTTGGTTCGAGATTTCTTTTTGCAAGAGTATGGAATTGTAATTTCGGACTATCCAAGAGTTGAAAAGTGGTTCTCTAAATATCCAAATTTAATAACCGACAATTTTACAAAAGAAGGTTTTGATAGAGCGCATATTGGTTCGGTTAAAGATTTTAGAGTCCTGCAAGAGGCCGATGTTATTCTTTTGAACACAATAGGCAATAAATATCCTGTTCACATGGCCGTTTATCTTGGTTCTGGATTAATAATGCACCATCCAAGAGACCAATATTCTTGTATTGAAAAATACTCCAGAGTTTTTCAAAGAATGACTAAATTAGTAGTTCGACACAAAAGTTTATGTTTTTAAGTCCAGAAATTAAGAAAAATATCCAGAATCATGCTTATGAAAAGCGCGGCTCTGTAGTTTGTGGTTTGATTGTTGATACTGGTCATAACCTTTTAAGCTATGAAATTACTCTTTTTGACGCCAAATTCTTTCTTGTTTCGCCTGTTGATTTAGCAAACGCTTCAAGGTTGGGCAAAATAGTTGGAATTTATCGCTCTAATATTGACAAATTTAGTCAATTTTCTGATTTAGATATTAAGACCGCCAAAACCTTAAAATGTCCAATTATTGTCTATGACTTTTCCGATTTCAACGTTTTTGAGCCGGAAATTGAAAAAGATGGATTAGTAAAAATTACTTTGCATGGAAAATTAGGAGAAAGCATTGGCAAAACTTGGAGACTGGCTGTTAATAGTGTTTCTGAGGCTGTTCGAGCCATCGAAATGAACAGTAAAAGAAAATTGTTCAAATTTTTGTATAACAATGATAAGTTTGGCCTGAAATACAGAGTTTTGATTAATGGGAATGACTTTTTGTATTCAGAATTACCAACAATTGACAAATTAAATACCATAACAGATTCAGAATTAGCTTGCCATATTGAAGATTTAAAGACTATAGATATTATTCCTGTAATGGAAGGCGCGGACAAAATAGGTGGAATTATTGGCACTGTTTTGGGCGTAATTTTGATTGTGGTTGGCATTATTCTTATGGTTACGCCAGCTACCGCTCCGCTAGGACTTGGAATTATTATGGCCGGTCTTGGTCTTGTGGCGGCAGGCGTCATTAATCTTCTCTCTAAACCTCCTAACGGCGGCGATTTTCGAGAAATAGAAAACGCACAAGGCAGAACTTCTTATTTATTTAATGGCCCTGAAAATGTAACCAAAGAAGGCGGGCCTGTTCCGCTTGGTTATGGTAGGTTGTTGGTTGGAAGCCAAGTAATTTCCGCCTCTTATATTGTCAAAAACATTAGCGCCGATATTGGCTCTGATAAGAAATACGACCCCGGCTTTTTTGATACCAGTGTCAATTATGAAATTAATGCTGTCGGCTCTAATAGATACAAAGCCTCTTATAAAGGAACATCAGCCAAACCAAGCGGATGGGTTTCAGAGCTAGTTCCTATAGAGACTTCTGACATAACATACCAGTATGTTTCGAATGTTTTCGTTTCGGATTCGTATATCTATCTTATTGTTATTATTTTATTTAAAAATGGAAATGTTTCTAGCATAACAGGTGGCGCTACCACAGAAGCATTGACCGTAAAACACAGATACTTGGTTAGGAAATCCCTGTCGGCAACTATCACAGATAAGTTTGAGGCCGTCGCTTATTTATCAGATTGCGATATAAATGATTTAATAACACGCGCCAGCGCATTTACACAAAGTTTTGCAACGATAGACAATCCAATTACAGCATTATCAGTATTAGAAACAACCGTCCAAACATCAATATTAATGGCACCGGCGAGACCATTGTTGCCAGAATCCAAGCAGTACGATATAACACAAGCAGGAAACGCTGATTCTAACTATACCAGACTTTCTGGTAAGATTTATAAAATTTTGGCCGACAAAGAAAATAACTATTTCTACTATGTTGGAAATTTTCCTAAAACAGCCTCTTATACAGGATTAATCGCCAAAGCACAAATTAATGGAAATCTATTTACAACAGCCTCTTTCGGAGCTAGTAATCTCTATGATTATTCAGCCTCGGCTTGTGGGATTGTAGATATTTGCAAGGCAGGAAACGATTTGATTGTATCTGGATATTTCTACAACGGCTCTAATTTCTTTAATATTGCAGTTTTAGATGCCAATGGTAATGTCATAAGCACAACAGCGCCAACTTTTGTGGCGATTCCTGGTTTCGCATATCCATTGATTAAAAGTGTATATTTTGATAGCGCGAGCAATTATGTTTATATAGCTGGTGATTTCGTCATTGACGGAACGCCACAGTATAAAAACGCGGCCAGATTAACCTTTAATACATCAACTAGAGCGTTAGCCGTTGACACTTCTTGGATTTGTCCGTTTAATGGTGCTCTGGCCACAAACCACGATTTGGCAGTTGACACTATCAATGTTGTAACTCAGCAAATTTCGGATAAAAAACTCCTGTTTGGTGGCAGATTCGCAATTTTAGCCAAAGAAGGTCAAGAAGCAGCTTATTCTAGCTACCGAGGATTGTTAAGAACCAACGAAGATGGTAGCTATGATAATACTTTTAATGCCGGAATTGAGAAATCTAAAGTTGGAACTGAAAATTCCATCAATTTCGTGAAAGTGACAGAAGCGGCGGGAAGTCAATACGCTGGCCAAATCTTTATCGGTGGCGACTTCACAGAATATAATGACTCCACCAACAAAAACTTTGCAATTTTAACCAATGGAACCTATGGACGAACTTAAAAGATATATTTTTCAAGGTTCTGAGGAAGTTCCAGAAGGAGCCATTAATGAAGTTGATGAGCGAGGTCAACAGTTGCCAAGCGGCGCTCTTTCTTCTACTGATATTGAGGTTTTGGATTTAATTTCAGAAGGGCCGATTGCTGGATTAGTAAGCGGCGAATACAAATTCTCTGGAATTGCTGGCGAAGTTGGCTATAGAACAGCAACTTTTACCGCTTATTCTGATGCTCCAAATTTGGAAGGAGTTAACTTTCTGCGCTCAGTTTATTGGAATGAAGTGCCAGTCATTAATTCAGCTAATAAATTTAATTTCCAAAGAGTTGATGTTTCTTATACTCACGGAATTGCAAATGGCTCTTATGTCAATCAGCAGCAACCAGAATTAACAGTCAGCCGAACAATTTCAGAGCGCCTTTTCGGAACAGAGCTAAATGCATCCGGCGAATCATCTTTAAGTACCGATTATACTAAATATTATAGAATCTTAAACAAAGACTGCAAAGGCGCAATCATTAATATTAAAGTTGGCAGGCTGGCGGCGACAAATACAGATTCCGGCGAAATGGAAAGAGCGGCAATTGAATATCGTGTCTATTATAAGCCAATTTTTACCTACAATACCTCGTTTTCGACTAATTATATTCTTGGTAAAGTAGATAAAATAGAGGGCAAAATCAACTATGGATTCGTAAAATCAACCAGAGTTGACTTTTTCGTGCCAAATGACATGCCTTTTGATTTTATTGGCTGGGAAATTAAGCTTGTTCGTGTTACACCCGATTCATTGTCAAGCATGTTGGCCAACCAAACAACGGTTGATTCTTTGACTGAAATCTACGCTGACAAATTTTTATATCCAAACTCTGCAATAGTAAGGTCAAGATTTAATGCTCAGTTTTTCGCGCAAGTTCCGGCTAGAGCGTTTGACGCTAAATTAAGAAAAGTCCAAATTCCAAGCAATTACGAGCCAATAACCAAAACATATATTGAAGGCGAGCAAGGTTGGGATGGAACTTTTGCAGAAAGCGAACAATGGACAGATAATCCAGCTTGGTGTTATCAAGATTTAGTCAAAAACCCTCGATACGGTCTTTCTAAATTCATTCCAAATTTAACTATTGACAAATGGAGCCTTTATGAAGTTGCAAAGTATTGCGACACATTGGTTTATGATGGATATGGCGGCTTGGAACCAAGATTTGCTTGCAATTTAATCATCAATACCAGAGAGGACGCCTATAAAGTCTTAAATGACATGGCCTCAATATTTCGTGGCATAACTTATTACTCACAAGGCACAGTTTTTGCGGTTCAAGACACAGAAAAAGAGCCGATTGTTTTGTTTAATAATTCAAATGTCGAAAATGGCGACTTTCATTATTCTTCTAGCGCCAAAAGAGCGCGACATACAGTTGCAATTGTCAGATACAATGACAAAACCAATTTTTTCAAGCCTGCTTTGGAATATGTAGAAGATTTAGATGGTATTCGGCGCTATGGTATTAAAGAGTTAGACATGACCGCTTTTGGATGCACTAGTAAAGGCCAAGCTATTCGGTTAGGACGTTGGGCCTTGCTAACAGAAACGCTGGAAACCGAGACTTGTTCGTTTGTGGCTGGCCTTGAGGCTAATTACCTAAGACCGGGCGATGTATTCAAAATCTTTGACCAAAATCGCAAAAATACAAGATTTGCAGGTAGATTATATTCAACCGATATTACTGGCGATGCTGGAGCTTTGACTTTAGATTGTGCGCTGCCATCTCTGAGCACAAATACCATTTATAAAATCGAACTGATGGCTCCAAGTTACAATTATGACCCCGTAACCACAACAGACTTAACAAGTTCTGATGTTTCTGGAGTTCGCCACTCTTTACTTCAAACTGTTTATTTTACAGGTTATTCTACAGGACTACATTCTACATTAAATTCAACAGTCAATATTCCTTATGGTTTAGATTTAGATAGTTTTAACTTTACAAAGCCAGATTCTGTGATTTGGAGCATTTCGCCATCTGGAACTTTAACAGAAGACCAGTCTAGTCAATTTTCTAGTGATGATTATGACTTGTTCCGCTGCATTAACATCAAAGAAAATGAAGTTCATAAATACGAAATCACGGCTTTACAATATTCTCCACAAAAGTATATTGAAATCGAATCTGGACTAAACTTTGAACGCAGTATTTCAACTTATAAAATCCAACCTGTTGCACCACAAGACTTAATAGTTTATCCACAGGCTGGAAGCGCAAATAAAGCCAGTTTAGAGTATTCCTTTACTGTGCCTAATTATGCTGGAATTAATAGTTTTAATGTTTATGTCAAAAAAGATAATTGGGCCGATACGACTGTTCCAAGCGACAATTATTTAGCTGCGATTTTACCTTACAATGTTACCTCTGATACCTTTATTCCGGCTGAAACAGGCAATTATTTCTTCAAAGTTTATTCTGTAAATAACGAAGCTAATATTTTGTCAAATAGCGCAGCTACAGGTTGGGTACGAGTTTCAGATATGTTTCCAGTCAAGGACATTATTATTAATTCTTTGAAATTGGAATCTGATATTGTGCCTAATTTACAAGGAACCAGATTAACAGGTGAATATTTTACTGACAGCCCAACTTTTACATGGCAAGCTGGCACTAATAATGATAATTCATTACCTTCCTCTTTTAAATATAGAGTTAGCATTAGGCCGACTAATAATTCTAATGTACCATCTTCAACTATTTTGTTCAGCAAAAATAATGTAGCGCCAGAATCTTCTTTGTTGAAATATACTTTTGACTTTGACGATAATAAAAACACAATTGGCGGGCCATATAGAGAATATGATGTTGTAGTTGAGGCTATTGATACTAATGGTTTGACTTCGGCTGGTAATTCTGTCAATTTAACAACTAATGTTGCAACTGAAATCTGGAATACTGCCAGTTTGAACGCTAATGGTTATGATATTCTGAGTATTTTGAACAATAAACCAAGTGGTTTTTATCTATCACCAACTGGCAATGCCGTTAAATATGCAAATTATGCTACAAGACAATGGATTGATGGTAATGGTACAATTTTCGGCGCTTTTGTTAGTGGAAATATACCTACAGACATAGTTGGTGGCTTTGGATTTTATAGCACAGGTTTGATTACGGGATTAGAAGCAGTAACAGGCTCACCTTCTAATTATCAAATTTATACAGGCGAATTTTCTTATGATTCATTGTCACAAGCGTTTCAAATACCGCCAGCTAAGAATTTAGACCTAGAATCTTCATTGCAACTGGCTAAAACAGGTTATTTAGTGGTTAGTTTGTATGACTCTTTTGACGAAGAGGTTAAAGATGATTATTTAGCCACGCCAACAGGCAAATTGTATTTTCTAAGTGGTTTATACAGAACAAATCCCGGTCGTTTTAATTCAAAAAGCTATGTTAGCACAATTAATGCTGGCGAACTAATGACAATTCACAATGCTGGCGACCAAACAGAATATGCTGGATTTAAGGTTATTAATAATGGCACAAATTGGATATTAAAATCTGTTGATGAGGATGGCAACGAGTATATAATCGGAACTAAATAATATGGTTACAAGATACGCAGGCGACAAATTTACAGCATTATCTTCTGATACATTTCCAACAAATGTGGCTGATGGTGCGACTTTGCATACACTAGATACCTTCCAAATTTACACAAAACAAAGCAATGTTTGGAATTTGTCGGCGGCAACTGGATTAAATCAAATTTCTAGCGGCAATATTCTAGCCAAGGTTAATACCAATAACGAGGCTTTCAAGGTTGTTAGCGGCTCAAGTAACCTATTTACAATTTCACCAGCCGGAAACGCTCAAATAACAGGACAAATGTTTGTTTCTGGTGATATTTCAACAAATACAAACGTTATAGCTCAATATTTTACAGCACAAGGCTCCCAAGGATTTGATGGTTCGATAGCTGTAATAACCAGCATTGATTTTGGAGCACAGACTTTCGGAACAAATACTCTTTATTTTAAAGGTGGTATTTGTTATAATATAACTTAATATCTCGGTGAAGTATTAGCCGAATAAAGCCTGCCACCGGGTCTTTGTTGTTCATTGATAACTCTCAAAGTCTGCTCTTTAATCATCAAAGATAATTGTTTCAATTTCTCTGGCTCAATAGATTTGTCATTAGAACTTTGAGTTGTATCAGCGGTTGTAGTTCCATCGCTACTAGTTGTAATATTAATACTGACGTTATTCTCAATAATTTGTTGTGGCGCGGCGGCTGTTTGAACCGGCTGAGCCGCTGGCATTGAGCCTCGAACTGGCGTTGTATATTCTGCTAAACCGCCATTCCGGTCAATTTGTTTCCGGTTTAGACGGTTAAGATAGTCTTGACCATAATAACTTGTCGCGTTGCTATTTAAAACATATTCACCCGGCGTTAGGATTGCTGGAACGCTATCTGTGCTATATTGGCTGACGCTACCGCCAGCAGCCCTAGTTACTGGAAAATAGCCTTGATTCATTTGAGTCTTTTCGTAACTATAACCGCCTTTAGCCTTATCGGCGCTTCCAATTGCCCCGCCTGCAATATTCATAAAAGCAGACATATAAGCGCCTGTCATTCTCTGTCTTTGAGTGCGCCGAAATTGAGCTAAAGCGTCTCTTTTTTGGCCTTCAAATTGATTAAATTCTCTCAAATAAGAATATAATCCAGCCTCGCGCTGTAATCTTATGGCATTTTGAGGATTGTTTTCATCCAACAAAGCCATTGCTGACAAATTTGGGTCAACCAAGGCTTGTCCAGAAGTCGGCCTTGTGCCGTTGTAAACAAACTGATTTTGGAGGCTAGAATAAGCCGTTTGGCTATTCATGTTCTCTAATAAACCACGATATTTGCTTGCTGAATTGCGGTTTACAACGAATTCGCCAGCACTTAATAAAGCTGGAACGTCATCCATTGTACCAGACCCGCCATAAACAGAGCCGCCGCCAGCGAATTTCTTAATAAAACCGCCTCGCGCCTTTTTATTACCACTAAATAATTTGCCGATTGTGCCACCAAACAAAGAATCTGTACCTATATCTATTGTTTTAGATAGAATATTCTCAAAAATTGAAATTCCAAATTTTCGTGCTGCATCAGAAGCGTTTTCTGTGCCATCTACGAACGATTTAAAAGCGTCTTTGAAGGAAGATTTGATTGTGTCGGCGGTATCAACGGCCCCTTCTCGGATGCTTGTCCACATATCCTCTTTTCCAAATATAAACCTGCTTACAAAAGCGTCTTTAACCCCTCCCAAACCAAAACTTCCATTATTTTCACTTATCTTGATGGCGTCATTAATATCTAATTCCTGTCTAATTTTAGCGCCCGAACTACCTTTTAAAGCAATATCCAGCCTCTTTTTAGCTGCATCTCTTTCTAGCTCTATTGTCTTTTTAAGAACTTCTTCTTGAGTCCTTGCGCTTTCTTCGGCGCTGAGGATTCCTTTATCTCTTACAATAATTAAATTTATTTCCTGCCTTTGTAGCTCAACAACTCTTGCTCTTGCTTCTTCTAATGCAACAATATATTTTTCAGCACCCGGCTCGTTTTTGTTGACCGTTGAGATTGTTGAGTCAATTAATTTTAACGCAGATTTAAGTTGTCCAGATTCGACTTGTGTTTGTAGCTGCGGAGCCAATTGGTTAAATTTACCCGCAAATTGAGCAGTGCCAGCGTTTCCGAAAAGAGATTTTCCTGCTCCAAAAATTCCAGCAGAAGCTTCGTTCCGAATTCCAAAAAGAGATTCTCCAAAACCTCTTTGAGCCGAATTTATTGCCGCTATTCTTGCTTCTCCTATATTTTGCAGTCCAGTTGATTGGCGCAAACCAAAGAAACTTGATGGCGAAATAAGTCCCTGAGCGTTTGAGAGCTTGGAATCACTGATTAATTTGTTTAAATCCAGATTTCGAGACTGACCCGCTTCGGCTTTTATATTACTTAGTCCTAGCTTGCCAATATCCGAGGCTGTTTTTAAGGATAAAGCGTTGATTTGTTTTGTAAAATCAGAAATTTGCTTTAAATTACCAATCTCAATTCTTGTTTGTGTTTGTAAAGATTGGACAATTCTTTTTACCTCTTCTGATTTAACCGCTATATCTTTTCCTTCGGCGCTTTTAATATCTATTTTTGTTTTTTCTAGCGCATTTAAGGCAGACTCTAGTTCATTGGCTTTTTGTAGATAAAATGCTGACAAAGCCTCTCTTGTGGCTTCATTGGCTTGTACGAAATCTGTTCTTTTTGCCTCATCTCTAAGTTTTGACGCTAGACCTTCTACATCTTTAGGTGTCTTAATTTTTAATCTATCAAACCTGCCTAATACGTTTGATGCGAAATCGGTGAATTGTCCAGTGTCTAGTGTATCAAATCGTTTTTGCTGAGTTGCTTCCTTGAGAAAAGAAGAAATTCCGCTAGTTTTTATCTCTTCTTTTATATTTCCGCCTCTTTTTAAAAGCTCGCCTTCGGCTTTTAATTCTTCTAATACAGCCTTTCGACTGATTTCAGCGATTGCCAATCCGCCTCTTTGTCTTTCTACTTGCGTTGGCGTTAACGCGCCGATTCTACCTTGCAGTCCTATTTCACTAATTTTAGTGTTTAAGTTAAAACCTCTTTCTTGGTCTCTCAATCTACTGTCTATTGAAAAATTTCTATTAAAATTCTCAATATCAGATTGTCCTGCTTGGTTTATCAACAGAGCGGACAATGCCTTTCTGTTTTCGATTCCAAAATTTGTTGGTGTTTTAGCGCTCAGCTTTTCACCGGCCTCAGTTGTCCCTTTTACCAATTTATCAACCGCAATATTTAATTTCGTTACAAACTCAACAAACGCGCCCTCATCAATATCTTTGAACAAAACCTTGGCTGGGCCGCTTTCTAAAAAGCTTCTAAATTCAGTTAAATCTGTACTTGCTCCTTTAAAACCAAAAGTGTTTTTGAAGAATCCTTCAAATTGACCGCCGATATCCTCGCCGCGCTGGCCTTCTCTCAAAATTCTCCCTAGTTCTCGTCTTGCCTCTGGTGTTTCTTGTAAGAACTGAGAAAGAGATTGCTTTCCTTCTTTTCCGCCCCTTAAATCTAATAAACGACCAAATTGCGCTCTTGCTTCTTCTTGCTTACCCGGACGCAGCCTTAGCTCACCGCCTGCCAGCCTAGTAACGCCGGAAGAACCAAGCGGCGTCAGCGCTCTGGTTATTGTTCCAAGCGTGTTCCCCGGTAAATTTTGCACTCTTGTCGCGGCTTCACTGTCCGAAAGTCCCTGTTTCTTTAATTCGTCAAACTGTCGCCTTGAAGTTCCTATTCCTTGTGATAGAAAATCAGCTATTCTAACGCCTTTTCTGTCTCCGCTTTCAGCTAAAGATGTTCCCGCTTGAATAACGCCTAATTGAGCCGACTTGACCTCCATTACGTCAACAATTATTTTATTAACCTGCTCTTTATCACCTTTTTCGAAAGCCTCTATTAATTGTTTTTTTACTGAGTCTGGAGTGTCTGACAAAATATTTCTTTGTTCAGCTTCCAATCTTCCTTTTTCAATAGTAGAACTAGAAACTCTTCCTTCATTTATATCGTCAAGACGGTTTTGGATAGAAGAAAACCTTTGGAATGATTCTTGTAATCTTGCGGTTGAGTTTGTAACCTCTTCAAGTCTTTTTCTAAACTCTGGCAGTTTGTCCGTGATAGCATCAATAATCTTAATTCCACCGGCTAAACCGCCGATAGCTGCAAATGCAGGTGTTTTTCCGAAAACCGCGCCTAAAGCAGAGAAAGAGACAACATCACCAGCGGCCTCAACTCCAGCTTTTCCAATCCTATTTTCTTGAGGAACAAACTGCCCCGCTGTTTGTAATATAATTGGCGCGGCGAAAGAAGTTGCCAAACCAACATTTTGCTGTCTCTGGCTTAATGCCGATGCGGCTTGTTGTGCGCCCGGTAATTTGTTTTGTAAAGAGGGATTTGACGCGATTATTTTCTGTGCCTTTTCAAGCCTTCTATTACCCAGAAAAAGACCGCCAAAGCCGGTGCTTCCGCTAATTAGTTTATTAACTTGCGCTTCTTTAGCTTGCAAATCATAAAACTCTTTTGTTTTTTGTTCAACCTCCAATTTTGCCGCCTGCTGCGAAGCCATTTTTTGTCTCAAATCAACCAAAGACTGTCTTCTTTCTAGCGCGGAAGAACCTTTTAAGTCTATCATTTGTGCGCCAGAGGTCAAAAAAGGAAGATTTCCCATGCTCGAACCAGCAAAAGAAGTAGAAGGCGCGTTTCTTAGTTGTTCAAAGTTTTTAGCAATATTTCCGAGCTTTGTTCTGACCGATTTCGCCGATTTGGAGGTCAAATCGAATTCTTTCGATAATTCCGCAGAAAATTTACCAACTTCTGACATTTTTATCGAACCAGATTCTATTGCTTTTGTTAGTTTTTTGTATGCAGATTCGAATTTATTTTCATCGTTTAACCGCCTAACTCCATACATACCGGGTGGATTTTGCTCAAATATAGGCATCGCTCCAGACGCTGCAAAATTTGGAATTAAACCACTGGCAACAAAATTATAAGGATTAAAACCATGAGCAGCCTGAAAACTTTTTTTATAATTAGTTCCGGCCTTGCTATGCAAAGGAGGAATGATTGCTGGCTGACTCATTCCAAAATCAACCACTTTTTCAGCTTTATTATAAGTGATATTTCCAACGCCTTTGACATGTAAACTTGAAACTGGCCCCGGCAAATAGCCACCAGCATAAGCACCGGCGCGTTCAATAGCTGGAATTAAACCGTCGCTTTTTGTTTTAATTAATTCACCAGTCCTTGTATCTAGTTTTATATTAGACTGCTTAAATCCGGCTATAATTCCCGGCGCTAACAACGCCGCATTTTTTTGAGCAGCAAAAGACCTTTCAACCTGTGCTAGATATTGTTTTTGAACATCTACTAGCGTTATTTTTTTTGAAATTAATTGTTCGGTTAAGTTCTTCTCTTGAGACAAATAATCAACTAAATTCTTTTCAATAGACCTTTGCAAGTCAACCTGTGTAGTTATTCCAGAAACGGTCTTAAACGCTTGAAAAAAGTCAGCGCCAAGGCGAGAGGCAATTCCTTGCAATCCCTTGAAAGCCAAAAACACACCGGGGCCACTCAAAAACTGGCCTATTCCTTCAAGCACTCCTTGGCCTATACTTGCTCCTGTTTCCTCGGCTCTTTTGTCATTGATTGGTTCTAAAATTAAATCATTTACGCTTCCAAGAAGACTTTTAAGAGGTTTAGAAATAGCTGTTCCACCAATATCAGAGCCTAATTGTTTAAAATTAACAAACGTTCTATTTACTAATGCAGATAATGTTTCATTTAGCTCTTTACTACGAACAATAGCTTCATCTGTGGCTGATGTTGATGTTTTTAAGGCGCTGGCGTAAAAAGAATTTTCCTTGCTTAAATCACTTAAATAAGATTTTAAAATGTTAATCTGGAAAACACCACCGACTAATTCTGCTGCTTGAGCCTTTTGAGCGGCACCTAATCTATCGTAAGTTTTAGCGAAATTTTCTAATACTGTTTGAGCCGGAAGGACATTGTTTTGTATGTCTTTTACGGCAACGCCCAAATCTTCCAAAGACTGGATGGTATCAGTACGTTGTAGTCTTGTAAAAATCGTTTTTAACGAGTTACCAATTACAGCGCCACCGCGAGCGGTTGTTTGTTGCGCGGAAGTAACCAAAGCAATCAATTCATCAATTCCGACGCCTGCATCCTGAGCCGAAGAACCTACGCGACGAATCGCCTCTGCCAAATCTTTTGACGAAACCGCGAAAGCAGCGTCAACTTTAGCAAATTTACTGACCAGCATTGTAGAGTCAATAACCTGTTTATTGAAAGAATTTAGAGCCGCCGTAATGCTATCAACCGCTGCCGCTGAATCCATTCCAGTTAACTGAACCAAAACCAATGCATCTTTAGTTCTTTTTAATGTCTCTTGAGCAGAAAGACCTTGACGAGCTAATTCTGTAGCGGCCTTGGCAACAGCCGAAAATGATTGATTTGTGTTTTTTGCTATGTTAAATAGCTCAACGCCAAAACTTTTCAATCCAGACTTATCGGCGTTTAAAATGACGTTAATATCTTTTAGTGATTTTTCAACTTCAATAGTTGATTTCACCAACTCTGTCATTGCTCTTTGAACCGAATATAGAGCACCAACTGAGGCACCGAACGCCAAAACACGCGCATTTGAAGCCTCTAAAGACTTATTAAACTCATTTACAGAAGCGGAAATCCTACCCAATGGCCTTGACATGTTATCGCCAATAGATAGTTTTTTGAAATTCTTATCTAAATTACCGATGGCACGGTTAGCCTCATTTGCAAATTGGTTTAGCTGTCTCGTACCTTTGGAGGTGTCGAGAATAACTTCCCATAATACTTGTCCAGCCGCTGCTGTTGATGCTGCCATAATACCTTACGCCTTTAACTATTAATTACACTAAATACTATCCTTGCATGGCAATCAAGTCCTTCATTGATAACTTACCTCCCTTTTGCTTGGCTTTCTCAAATAACTGATTAGATTGTTTTAATTCATTACCCATACCAAGCTTTTCGTAATCAGCCTTACTTGCACCAACCAAAGACACAGCAACACCTTCGGTCGGTTGTTTTTCCATGATTTTTTCAGCATTTCTGGTACTTTCATGCCAATCAAGCAATTTATCAGGGTCGCCTAAGTAAATTTCTGGTATTTTGTCATGATTTTCGGAAATAATGTTCTTAAACAAGCGCCCGAAGCCAAACAAATCAGCCTGAAAAATAGTTAAATCAACCACAGGTTTACCATAATAGATGTATGGATTATCCTGACAAAGATAAAAAGAGTTTAAAAACAATGGTATTAGAGCAACTTTCTTGATGTTTCTTTGGCAAAATAACTCATTAAATTCATTATAGATAGTCACCAAGGCCAAAGTTAACTCGCCATCCAAATCATCATATTCTTCATTATTGTAAAGCAATTCCGTGGCTTTTTTGTCTTTGAATGTAGAATTACGCAAATAATATTCATTCATCTGTTTGGTGGCGTATAATTCAGCAGTTAAACCAACCAATTCATCCTTTTCTGACTCTAATTTCTGGACTTTTTTTGATTGTTCAATAATTTGAGCCTCGACCGCCTCTCTTTGAGAGGGAATTGTCATTTTTGTTTTTGTAACTCTCAAAGTTGCCACGAAGCGAGCTAATTCATCTAGCTCTTTTTGCTGTTTTGTAGTCCATAATCCTTTTTTGTCTAAATATTCTAATTTGAACTTTTCAGTTGGTAATTTTTTGCTTACTGCTTTTTCAAAGAATCCATTATAAACATTATCAATATCACAATTATCAATAGGCGTGGCATGTCTAATATAGATTTCTTTGTCTATTGGCTTAAAATAAAAAGGCGACATCCCTTTCAGAATATCGCCAAATATTCTTTTTAAGTTATCGGCCATACTTAAACATCAGTCTTGAATAGCTGCAAAACAGCATCGAAATCTTCTTTTGTTACCGCCTTGCCCGAATACCAGAAGCCAGTCAAGAACATAAATCTACGAATAACAGAAACAATAAAAGAATCCTCTTCTTCTTCAAGTTTGTCATTAGATTTTAGCTTAGCTTCATAGGTCGCGCCATCAAATAAAGGTATTGGCTCGCCATTTTTATCCTTAGCAGACAAAAAGAGAGTCCACCAAATAATTGTTTTGTTTTTAGCCCAAACTTCGGCGGTATGCTCAAATAAATCATTATACTCTTTTTCAATTTCGCGCAATTGGTCATAAACAGCCATAAACTCCTTATTGACAGCCTCATCTGACTCTTTTTCTTCTGGAGTTTTGTCCTCAATAGCTTTTTCGGCTGAACGAATTAGTTTTTCTTGTAATTCTACAAATTTCTTGTATAAATCATCGCGCTTGTCTTGGTCTTGCTTGGGCAAATAACCGCCCGCTTCTTCGTATCGTTTCATCAATAATTTCTTTGGCAGAAGACCTTTTTCAATACCTTCCGCGAGCTTAATACCATAGAATAACTCGGCCTCTTCAACCATTGAACGAGTTGGGCGTAATAAATGAAAAGTATTAGGTACAGATTTTTTGACTTTCTTAGTTGTTTTGATTTCATTACCAGATTCGTCTTTGGTAATTTCAACTTCATCAACCAAATCTTCTTTGTCCAATGTGAAGGAATATAGGATTTTTTTAGCCATATTTTATTCTTTGTTCTCTAAATTTTTCAGTTCTGCCAGTTTTTGCTCAACAACTTCTTTGAATGATTTTCCTGTGGATTTCGCCATTCCAAATAATTCATTCGCAAGAGCAAGATTTTGAGAGCCATCAATATTCAATGTTTTGTTTATATTATCTAATTTATTCTTGATTTCTAATTCAGATAAAAGAAAAGCCTCGATTTCAGCATAAGTCAAGCCTTGAGCCACCAATTCTGGCGCTATTTTAGCCATTTTTTCGCCTATGTTGTCATCTAATTTATGGAAATCTTTGGCGCTCATTAATTTGTATTTAAATATTTCTTAGTAACAAGACAGCCGCCAGTATAACCAGCGAAGTTATATTCAGTTTTATGGTTTGTCAAATATTCGGTTATGGGATTTTTACAAATACATGTTGCCGAAGATACGCAAAAAAAATCTTTTTTATCTAAATCTTTTAAACCACGAAAATATTCAGGCCAAGCTGAGCCTTTCAAAGCAATATTGTCATTAATAGTCTTTTCCCAAGCCAGTGCTTGATTTTCGAGCCAATCATTTAGTTGTCGAATTTCGGCGCTCATTTTTTGTTTATTAATTCACAAATCAATTCTTTGTATATCTTAGCCTTCAAACGGTTGATTCTGTTAATATTTCTTGCTTTATTTTTAGCTCGGATTTCAGGAGATTTCCAAGGACAACATTCTTGTTCTGTAATTTCGTTATTTTTCATAATCTAAACAATTTTCAGTAATTTCGTGCCATTTATTGGTGTGGACTGGACATTTGTATTTTAAGACTGGATTTACAAAAGCAAGATTGGTTATAGTGATGTAATTAGTTACGAAAACATCATTGGTTTTGGTTATCATGCTGTGGTTTTGAGGCTTTTTACCAAGGTTAAGTATAAAAGAAATAGACACAACCAAACTAAGCACAACAAGTATAGAAAGTAATTGTTGGTTTATTTTCATTAATTTTCGGGCTTTAACAAAATATTAACTTTTTCAAAATTGGCCTCGACATCACGATATGAATCATTACTGGAATCCAATATTTTTTTGCGAATTTGTTTTAGTTTGTCGGGGGGAAATTGATAACCTTCAATTATCAAGTCTTCAAAAATTGACAATGAAACTTTGGCATTAGAAATGAAATGCCTGTTTATGTTGAACAACAAAATGCCTTTTAATCCTTCCATAGCCTTTTAAAAACCACCTTTCCTTATAGGAGATTACACTAAAACGGGGGCGTTTTCGGAACTAATTTTCGGCGGCTCAACCGGCTCATCTTTAACTTTTAATTTAATATCCTCTTTTACCTTAGCTAAATTATCCGCTTTCCACAAAGGGCGAAGATTTTTATAATTAAAACACTCTTTAAATTCTTCTGGATTTTCGAGCCGGAAACTACAACAAGGCCGAATATGGTCTAAATGGGTCCGGCTCCCGTCTTTGATGTCTTCCCATGTCATTCCTACAGGCGCGACCGATAAAAGATGGTCTATTAATTCTTTTAATGAGCATCCAAGCATATCAAGAGATTTACATACTTTGTATGTGCTCTTTTGTTTTATCAATTTTCTAATACGGCTCCGAAGTCTTAACGCCAAAATATATCCTAAATCAGTTTTTCTTCTTTCTTGATGCCTTATACTTCTCCATTCTTTTCGCTTTTCTTTAGCCTCTGGCGTTTGTCGTCTTTGCTTTACTTTATTCTTATTGCTGTTGTACCAGTTTGTTTGTCTTTGTTTAATATGTTCTGCGTTTTTTTGATAATATTCTTTACATTTTTCTAGCCTAGACTCTTTGTGTCTTTTATAATCTTCTCTTTTTTCGTTTAGTGTCTTTTCGTGATTTTCATAATATTTATCTTTTCTACATTGCTTACAGGTTGGACGATAACCGTCTTTACTCTTTTTTAACAAACCAAACTCCGAGAGTAATTTTACCTGTTTACATTCTCCGCATTTTTTCTGTGTATTATTTATTAGAGGTTCCATAAAGTTAATAAAAAAGCCTCAAAAAGAGGCTTGTTTTGTGATTATTATTAGTTGACTCCACTCATAAAAACGCCGATTTGCGTCTGCTGAGGCCCGCCTACTTGAGTCACGAAGTTCATGCTTACGCTCTTATTACCTTGTAAACTTGAACTAAAGTTTTCGCTCTCCAAACGAGCGCCACGAAGTTGGAAATAAGCAGCAACGGCGCTGTCATCTCTCGTAACGGTATCTGGGCGGTACAGTCGAACGCCAATGTTGTATTTGCCAGTATCCGAGAACAGTTGCACAAGCGAGCCGGTCGCAAACTCCCCAACGTCCGCCGTTATTGACATTGTAGCCTGAACTGGAAACCGTGGTTCGCGGGAAAATGGAAACTTTGTTCCTAGTTTGCGGAGTGGGTCACGCGCCAAATCAAAACTAATGGCATAATTCTGTATTTTAACGTCAGTTAAATCTACGCCTGCGTTTCCACCAAAAGTACCGAAATCAACAACAATATCACCCGGTTTCAATACTGTAATACCAATCTCACTTCCAACCGAGCCAGTTGGATTTGTCAAAGCATGTGGCAACATGAAAGTGTTGCTCGCGATTGGTGTACCATCAGAAGGATTGATTGCAGGAATCAGACCGCTGGTATAGTTATTGAAATTAACATTAGCCCCTTCAAAACGAACGGAACAACTGGGAATTCCACCAACCGCGCCCTCTGTGCTATAAGAAGAAATAAAACAATTTCCGAAACCAAGAGTATTTCCGCCGACACTTGTGGGCGCACCGGCAATCGAAATTGCGTCGTTGCCTTCTGCTACAGTTCTAATAAAATAATTCTTTTCATCAGTTTCTTTAGTCAATAATCCTGATAAACAACTTACCATTGTTCCAGAACTAATATGTAATCCTAAAATTCTCTCATTATACAAAGACGCCAATAAATATGAAATATCCAATGAAACAGTAGGCTCATTGATTGACTCTTGTGAAATTGCGGCTAACTGGTTGAATTGATTTACATCAGTTCGAGGAATATTAAATCCATAGTTTGCGCTTTGAACACGCAAAAGCTCCTTGACTAAAGAGCCTGAAATTGGCCCGACAGCACCAGCGCCACCATCACCGGCAGAAAAGTGATACCCAGTTGCAGGAGATGGGCCAACATAGACAGCTTCAGATTGGTATATTGTGCGATTGCGTGCCATAAATTATTCCTTAATTATTATTGTTACTTAAAATTACACCAAAAACACTCTTTTGATAATTAAAATATCTATTCTAAAGGCTTCTAGGATACCTGTATTGGCAAATTTCTGTGTCGAAAAATCCTAAATAAATTGGCACTGGAAAGTTGATTGCTCCTAAAAATTGATTTGTTGAGGCGCTTTTAATGAAAAATGACGTTGAAACATCTTTGGTGGCGGCTAATCCTGTATAATTAAACCCATTAATACCACTAACTAATCCACCCATTGTATTAAATGGCATTTCATAGTTTTCAATTTTCGGAACATATCTTCTGGCCGTGTCTCTAATCAAAGACTGAACTGAATTTAATTTAAAATCTGAATCAGCTAAAATTACGCCTCTTAATCTATAATTTGTTTCATCCTGCCCGCCAAAGGCAAAAGGTGTATTTTCGGACTTGCCAAATTTCAAATAAATAGCTGGATATACAGTTTCATTATTGACTAAACCTGTGGGCGAAATTGGAATTTTTGTTTTATTCTGGAATTTTGACTCAATAAGTAAGGTTTCCTCGGTTTTGGAGGTAATGTAAATATTAAAATCTTTAATGCTAAAATTACCGCTAACATTAGCTCCAACTGAGCCAGAGAAATATAAACGACCATTTTGATAGTCTATTTCATGAAGCCCGCTTATATTCTTACTAATTAAGACATTATTTACTGAAACGCCGGTCATTATATTAGCCCCGCTAATGCTTGAGTCAACCACTAACTGAGTATATGGTAAAGCATAAGTTGTAAAATTCCCGCTTGGCCCCTTAAATATCGTATTAGAAGGATAAAAAACAGACGAAACATTAGAAATAGCCTCGCCTTTTGAACAAATAAAATTGTCCAGCCATAAGGCATAACTCGACATTACTGTATTGTCTAATTGAGGCTTCATTCTACATTATCTATCATCTTTAAGGCGGCTCTGAAATCTTTTAACATTGTTGGCAAATACCTATCTACGCCTTTGTATTGAATACTTTTTATCTCTTTTACAGACTGAACACCTTCTTTCGAATAAGAATTTGGAGTTCCGAAAATACCTAAATAATAATTTAGCCCGCTAATACCATTTTCAATTGCATAAATCCAACTTCCACTAGCCCACTTTGGCATTGGCGCTGACCTATCAAAATCTTTCTTCAATGGTATATTTACACTGAATTTATAGCCGAGCCTGCCTTTTTGTGTTACTGGCAAGTCTTGAGGATTATTTTCAACAAATATTCGCTCTAATTCTTCTAAAACCGGCGAAATTGCATCATAACCAGCATCGAAACCTATAAAACCAAACAATGTACCATGTGATTTGCCTGATAAGTAGGCGCTTCCTTCATTATGTTCTTGAAGTTCTTTTGTGACTCCGTGGCTTGAAAATTCGCTAATTAAGTTTTCTCTCAAAAGCTGAACTTTTTCTTTCAAATTCAAAAAAGCAGAACGCCTAGTAGCAGAAGTGTGTTTTGTTACCGTTTTCTGGAAATTATCAAGGAAAATTCTAGTTTTGACAGCCATTATTTTACCCTTTCTAAGGTATAGGCATAAGTTTCCAAGCCTAGGTAATTTCTAATGCCATCGTCACTAATTAAATTAAATAGCTGGCCGTCCACCAGAATATTGACAATTTTACCACCATTAATGAAATTTCTAGCATCAGCACGAACTTTAATTCTAGTTTTGCCATCAGGAACAGCCACTGGAACATTGCCGTTTTGCCTTAAAGTTTGATTTCCATGACTAATTTTAGCTAAAAATCGGCCACTAACATAGTCATAAGTAGTATTTTGAGTTGATTCTCCATAACCTGCATATTGAGAATTATCAACAACTATGGTTTGAATTGGCTCTTTAAATACAGTAATATATCGGCTATAGGTGTCAAAACCGTTATAAGCAGCACCTGTAGCAGCAGTTATTTGAGTTGAATTTAATAAACTGGACATTATTCACTGGTTCGAGAGTATTTATTGACAACCATATCAGCCAAAACATCATTTCCTGGTATTGACAATGGAGTTGAGCCTGTTAGTTTGTAGCCTTGAGTTAATTTGGATAATGCAGAACGCTCATCATCAAGTAATGTTTTAAATGTTTTTGCGACTTCGTTTCTGTTCAAAAATCGAGTTGTGGTATTATCGTCCGAAATTTCTAAGACAGAATCAAAAGCCTGAGCGCCAAGGCCAGAATTTATTCTTTTTTGATAATAGTAGATTTTGTATAAATGATAAAATACAGATTTTTCTTCGTCACTTGGTTCAGGATTTATAGCATAAGTTGTTTCGGAAATTTCAAAATCAGTATGTAGCAAAAGATTGACCTCGCCAACTTTGTTTTTCAGCCAAGTAATAATAGCAGGAACAGACAAATCCGTGTCCTCTAAATCATCATAAAGTTCTTGAGCTATGTCTGTGGCTGTCATAAATTAAAGCTCCGTTCCGTTTTTCGTCCAGGAGGTGAGTATGCCGTTGATGTACACCTGAACGTTTGTTACTGCGGTCGTCCCGTCAACTTCCTTGGAATACCAAGTATTGGTGATGCTCTTGGTTGCGGTGGTTCCGATGTGCGAAAGTGCGCTGATGGTGGTGGTTCCTCCGAGCCAGTTGGTTCCTTCACCAGCAAACACAACTTGCAAATTTGTAGAAGAATTAAAAAGTTGAAATTGTCCTGCTCGTCCTGCCGCTGCACCCCCTGATCCAGATGAACCAGTTTTAAGCATAACGCGCACATCTCCACCACTTCCTCCAACGACTGTTCCACTCGTGGGCGTTGCGCCTGCGCCGAGTTCAAAAATAAAAGACGAGGCATCCACAACCCTGGTTGCTGCCGCAAATCCATTTCGTCCCATCCAGTAAGTATCATTCCCCAAGGAGCTTCTGTTGTCTCTCGCCGAATTGGTCACGGCGAAATAATCATGTCCTGTGGACTGAGCGTAACTGCCACTTGTCCCCATATTCAGACACAGCCTCTCACCCGCTGGGTTGTAAAGCCAAGTGCCAGTGTTTCCAGTTCGAGACAAAATTGCACCTCGGCGGTTTGAGAAATAACTGTTATATCCGGTCGTGTCCGTGTACATGTACGAATATCCGGCGGGGTCGAGTAAAAGCCGCGTACCTTCAGTTACGGGGAATAGTTGCCCAACTTGATTAATTCCCCAACGATTCGTGCCCCAAGTGCCGAAATAAATCGGCATCGAATTGCTTGTGCCAGTTCCACTGGCAAAAGTCCCCAGATTCATCCCCGTAGAAGTAAGGCTCATCTGGTACTTCTCAAAATTCACCGCGTCACCATAGCCAGCGCGATGCAGAGTAATTGTGGAGTTGGTTAGTAAATTTAAGCCGTTGGTTAAGGTTAAATGTGCAAAATTTGTATCTGTTACCGCAGTTCCATGAATAGTTATTACTCCGTCATTTGTAATTAATAAAATATTAGTTCCCTGTAATAAAGACGTTACTGTATAAATATTTGTGGCTAAATTTATTTGGTTAGTTAAAAACTCTCTATTGGCCATTACATTAGTATTGATATCCAAAATATTAGGATTATTTGAACTTAATCCATAACCAACACCGGCCCAAGGAATTACGTCATTTGTTGTTAATGAGGATGTTCCAAAACCATTGGTTGCTGTGTTTATGTAATTAGTCAAAAAAGCTCGCGAGGCTAAATAATTCGTATCAGCAATACTTGATAAAGTATAAATTGACCGCCCGCTTACAACATTAGAAACTATAGTAATATTTGTGCCAACAGCAACACTCGGAAGCCAGTTTGTATGTGCTAAAAAGTTCGTAATTGAGGCAGTTACAAATCCATTAGTGGCCGTATCAATATAATTAGTCAGAAAAGTCCTAGAGGCCAAAACATTTGTGTTTCCAGAAAATGTTAATTCCCAATTGTTAGTTGTAATATCAACGCCTGAACCAGCAGTTAAAATATAAATTTGATTTGTTCCAGCTAAACCATTAGTTATTGAACTTGTCACGAATCCATTTGTTGCAGTTTCAAGATAATTGGTCAAAAATATTCTGGTCGCTATAACATTAGTGTCAACCTTAATAATTCCTGAATTTGTAATTATGGTCAAATTGTCGAAATTAGTAAAAGAAACATCACTATAACTTGAAGCCGAAATTGTCACTGAATTGTCAGCATTGGTCACAAATACCATGTTTGTCCCAATTAAAAGATTTGACTTGGTAAATATGTTGTTGGTGAAGATAAAATTCGAAGGCTTGGATAAAACACCATTTGAATCAACCATCACAGTTCTTAAAGCCCCGGCCATAAAAGCAGGGTCATTGGCTGGCGCTGAATTTAACACAGAACCAACTATCGTCATTAAAAACAAAACAAAATAATTAATAAATTTCATATTAGGTATAATCTGGCGGGCCAAGCACTAACTGTTGGTCATAAGCGCCAACCGCACGATAACCAGTAATAGCTCCATCCCAAACCTGCAAATGACCATTTTGGAATCGGTAATTGTCGCCAGTAACAGGAACCACCTGAATAACTACATCAGTATTTGTGATTTCTGGGTCAACAATTGCTTTGCCTTGTAAAACTCTTTCCGCGCCAGTTATTGAGGTGTAAATTTCAACATCGTAATATAAATTTCCGGCTGGTAATGATTCTGTGTCATCGGCACCTAAAGCCAAAAGAACCATGCCACTAGCCGGAACCACAACGTTCGGCTCAAGGTTCATTATAGCCGTGCTGGAAGAATAACGATATTTGATAACGCCGCGAGCAGAATATCCAGTCAAATTTCTTGCCGTACCGCCGGTGTCAGTGACGGTGTAAAGCAAAGAATAACTGCTTCCTTGAGCTATAAGTAAATCATAGACTGTTGCGGCCATAGTTTTTAATTATTAAACAGGCTGTTCGATTGGTGTCTCTGGCACTGGCGGGGGCCAATTAAACCCTTCAAGGCTAAAATATCTAGCCAAAGCCGTTTTTGCCTCATTGCGCTTGGCAAGAACCTCTTCATCAGTTAAATTAATATCACTAGCTACGCTTCTTAAAAATTCGGTTGTTTTATTTATTCTTTGTGTTCTATAACTTGCGCCAGTAGAATCCCAACCTTTTTGTGCGTAAGCAAGAATTTCTTGGATTGAGATTGGCCGAATATGTGGAGCATCAACTAATGTTCCTTCTTGTGCTCTAACACAGTAAATTAAATCAATTAGAGTATTTTCGGAAAAATCCAATGAACCAATCTCTTGGTTATCAGCAAAAATTTTAATCTGAATATTCATAGTGTAAAATAAAGTTTCTCCTTTAATTACACCAAATCCTGCTTCTAAAAACTATTCAGACTCAGGTGCATCAATATATTTTGCTCGCTGGCCTGTCTGCTTTAACTCTTCCATGACTTGTTCTTTTGTCAAGGTTGATTTTGGGCGGCTAAAACCTGTTTTTTGTTCTTTAATCAGATTTTCAAATTTAACTTTTCGAGCAATATTGACCTCACCATCACCTAAAACATCAACTTTAAACATTTCTGGACTAGTTTCAATTTCAGGCTCTAGTTCTGGCTCCGCTAATTCATTCTTAATAATAGGCGTGATTTTCGGCACAATTTTCGGACTATTCGCCATTACAATAGACATTCCTTTACCACAAACATTACAAAATTTAGGTTTTTGGAGAGTATAAAGATTTTCGGCACCACAACTTGGACAGTAACTTTTCAACATAATTTTGCCTCTTTAAACTAGATTTAGTTTGTTTTAAACTAAGAGTTGGATTAAAGCATTAATTTACGAATAATTTCGTTTTTCTTTTGAGCGTCGGACCGAACAGTTTGAGCGCCACCAACTTTATAAAAAGAACAATAGCCTCGAAATTCGTTAATTAAAGCATTCATTCCGCGAGTTCGTTCGTTTTTGTCAGTTGGGTCTGTAATCTTTATTCCGAAATTAAGAGCATACTCGTACAACTCATTGGCAGACATAGATTTAAGCTTGGTCTCGAACTCGGACTCATCAATTGTGCCGAATTTATTACCTGAATTGCCAAAATAGGCATTTATAGTGGCGCTCTTAACTTGCTTTGGAACAACCTGACCGTTGGCTTGCTTTAATTCTTTGAGTTTCTTTTTCATATCTTTACAAGAGATTACACTTAATGTTACGAAAATATCTTGACTTTCGGAAGTATTTTTAGGCGGTTATTAAGGATTTATCAATAATAGATTCTGGAGTTTCAAGAGGCTCTTGGATTGTAAGTGCCTCTGGCTCAGGAATATAGATTGGAGCATTTTGCGGCTCAATAGGAGGTTCGATTTTATAGGTAAATAAATGAGGATACCTTTGCTTAAAAATAAAAAGTTGTTCTAATATTCTTGGATTTTTCCATTTTCTATCAAGAGTCGGCAAGTTCGGAATCGTGTTAATTACCTCAACAATAGCCATAGCCATTGGCCCGCAAACAGCATATCCATAAGCTCTGGAGCCTTTTATTGAATATATTTTACTATTGTTTGGTCCTCTTATTGTTAAAAATTTGTCGTATAAGAAAGACTTGATCCACTCTAAAATTTTGATACTTGCGCTAATCCAAGTTATTGAGACTTCATTATTTTTAGTGTTTCTTATCTGGACGCTGCCATCGCCATCCGTATAACCCGCTAAGTAGCAGAAAGATAGGTAATCATTTAAATTAGGAGGCGCTAATCTGTACGTCTTTTTTGGCTCTATGTTGAAATTGTTTTTCAAATCTACTAAACATTTTTGAGCGCCACTTATTCTTATTGATTTGCAATAGCTAATTAACCCGCTTTTTCTTTTCATGTTTTCGTCTCGGATGTTTCCTGTAAATTTCATTTGAGCCTTTAAAATTTCAACTTGCAACTTGTCTTTTTCGTGCAACGTTAAAACAAGCAACGCACCGTGATGGTGCTTAGGATAAGCGATATACCCATCTGCGGCTAAATAACCAGCCCAATAAGAATTTAATGGATTCGGTATTGCAAAAAAATCATCATCATGTGAATATTTTTTAGGTTTATAATAGTTACTAATACCTATTTTATGAGCCTTTGTTCTACATGCGCTGTCGGTTTTATTTATAAGTTTACCAATTTCAGAATAACTTATATTAGTCTCGGCTAATTCTTTTAATTTAGCGACCTTTTCTTCTGTCCATCTGTTTTCATTCATATACTATACATCCTTTGCTATTATAGGCACTAAAAAACCGAATATCAATAAAATATTCGGTTTGTGAATTGATTTTGATTAGACTTCTAATCCGGTAACACAGCGACTATCCACGCAAATACGCCCCTCTTCGACCCCGCCGTAAAATCCCAACTTGCCCGAACGCTTAGTGAATGTATCATCCACATTCAATTGTAGCTCGCTTCCGTTTTCAGTATTTTGTGCTACAGCGCGAATTAATGCGCCACGGCTCGAATCTACGGCTAAAACAATCTCGTCAGAGGCAGTTGTAAAGCCGCTAGTTTGATAAGCTCCGTATAATATATTGTACGCTTGCCCAATACCCAGTTCCGCGAGTTCAACTACGTTCTTTTTGTAGATAGACATTGCACCGGCTGAATCGTATATTTGCTGGCGCACGTTGTCCGGGAGCGGAATTGCGGTTGACTCGTCGGTGTTGGGAACTGCGCGAGTATTCATAGGTTGATAAGCCCAGCTTCTTAACTGCTCTCCCATTTCGTACGAAATAAACAAATCGGTATATCCATTTGAAAATGGATTAGCCGGTGTTCCAGAATTGAAGGCAGTGTTTAAGCGTTTACCCAATGTCAAGAGACGATTAAAATCATCTAACTGTAGAACATTGGCAGTAGTCGCGTCAATAACGTGCGCGGTTCCTTTAGTAGAAGCTTCCGCGAGCGTCTTTAGAACAACCAACCAAGCGTTACGGTCTTGACGAATCGCTACTTCTTGTGCAGCTCGATTAAGAGCCATTGATACATAAGGAAGGCGACCGCGCTGAACGTTACGAGTTAACAAAGCAATGGCAGTTTCGAGTTGGTAGGTCTGAACCTTTAACTCTTGCAAACCAGTAACTACGCTGGTGCCAGTGCCGCCAGCAATACTCTGGCTCCACACTTGTACTTGGTCAACACCAGTACCGTAGAACATGTCAAGAGGGAAACTCGCATCGTCGTCCTGAGCGAATTGCCAATCAGTGTAAATCAGTTTCGCGGTAGATAAAAAATTAACTACTTGCTGAATAACTGGCCCCATAGCGGCGGCGAAATCTTCGCGGGCTTTCATGGCTGTGGTTAAGTCATTAGAAGCCATAGCTTTGATTAAAGCCACTTGCTCTTGAGTGTTTTTGAATTGAATCTTCATATTTTGTTTTTTGCTTAAAGATTTATACTGATTTGTTTAGAATTATAGTTCCAGCTTAAATAACACAACACCATTGCTGTCTTTTGGCCCAAGGAATTTTCCTACCTTGGTTGCGGTTGAAGCAGAATCACCAGTCACGCTAATTTCTGCATTGCTATTAAGATAAGCATTTGCACCAACTGTTACAGTGCCACCAACACCAGAATAAAGGAAAATACCTTTTGTTACAATATTGACGCCACAGCCAGAGATAATCCAGTTATTCTCAATTGCTTTGCGAGGATTGTAGATTAGTTTTTCGCCATTCTCGTCGGTCTCGCGTACATCGTACAGGAGCATACCGATTGCGGCATCACCAGTTCCGTTGCAAGCCGCCACTTGAGCAGGCAGACCCCAACGAACCGATTCAGTACCAGCGAAGTCGTAACCGGCAGTGCCTACGACAGAAGAGAATTGGTCAGCAGCAAATCCGCTTACAATTTTAACGAACGTACCGGCCTGCGCTGGCATAGTGCCTGAGTAACCGTACAGACCATTGATACAATCGTTTTCGTCAACTACGCGGAAGGGTTTAATTGTTGGCATATATTTTTTCCTTATTATTTATCGTTATAATTAGTTACACTGATTTTTTATTTTTTCCAATAATTATTTGCTTTTTTGAACACAAGCATCGAAACTAAATGCTTTCTTGTATTTATTTTCAGTGGATTCCTGTGCTGTGGAACCATTTGGAATTGTTGGAGTTACAGGTGTGGCTGTTGCCAAGGCGGCTGCAACTACATCAGTTTTAACTTCCTCTTTTTTGGTTTCAACTGCCTTTTCAACCACTTTTTCAGTCACGACAGTTTCAGAAGCAATAGAAGCTTTTACTTTCTTATTACATTCACTTTCCTTCATTTCTTCCTCTTCCATCATTTTCTTGGCTTTCTTGGTCTTGTTTTTCATCAAAACCTTCATTTTCTTCGCATAAGCCTCAAATTGCTCATCAGTCATGTCTTTAATATCAGCAACAATAATAGCCCGCTCTTCATTATCAAGTTCAAATTCCTCACTTAATGATTCCATGCGGCAGTTAAACTTTGTTTCTGCTTCTTGTGCATCTTTGGCGGCAACAAGCTCAGTTAGCTTCTTATTTACTTCATCTAGCTGCTTTTTCAAGGTTTCTTGGTCAGCGGCCAATGAAGAATTCTTGGTTTCTAGCTCTTTGATCTGATTTTCTTTGGCCACTTTCTCAGCTTCCCACTTTTCGTTGGCCTTTTTGATTTCAGAGTCAAACATGTCGGTAATCGAAGATGCAGTACATTCCTTAAGTGTTTCTTCGTTAAGTTCTTTGATGCTAGTAATTTTCATAATTTCTTTGTTAGTTATTACACTTGATTTATCTAAACTAATATTTTCTGATTCAATTTTTACTGATGCCTCTATTTCCAAAGGCTCGTCATTTGGCTTAATCAAAGCAATTCCTTTGACTTCGGCGGCTGGATTTTCAACTAATCCCATGCCAGCGGGAATCAAAAAGTCACCTTTAATGACTCTATATACATATTTACCATCTTTTTTGCCCGAACCGCCATTCATTAACAAGAAATCCTCAAATTTAGCTTTTTCAGCCTCGTCTGTTATGATTTGGCACTCATTTACATTTTTTGAGCCTATGGCAATGTCATAATCGTTATAATATAGCTCCCAGCTTGTAGATATTGAGCCATAAGAATCAGATGACTCATCTGCTGAATCCTCTAATTTCTGAATTAATTCCTCTGATAGCAAGGTTTTGTAAATAACTGTGGCATAAGCCATATTAAAAGGCTCATTTAGCTCGCTGGCTTGTTCTTCTGTCAATAATTCATTTGAGCCGAACTTACTATAGCCAGTATTACAAATAACACCACATATATTTGAGCGGTCGTGTGAAATGTCAAGCGGTTTTATGTAAAAGAATTTGTTAATAGCAATAGCTGTTTTTGCATCTAAAGAATCACCATTTGCGTTCATTCTGCCAGCTACAGCGCCATTAAAAACACAACCAATCAAATCAATATTCTTCTTCAAATCAATGTTTGAAGGAAAAAGGCTCTTTAAAGCATCTAAACTAGCTGTAGCCAACAGTTTATCTATCTCGTCATGGTAAACTTTGGTTATTTTACCGCTAAATGATGTCTTGTATTTAAAAGGCATCTTATTTTTTGGTTAAATCAACCTCTGCAATTCTACCTTGGCGGCTGGCATATACTGTCACAAGTGGCTTAACATCAAAATCTTCTGACAAACCACATTTATCAAGAACTTTTTTTAATTGAGTTGCGGTCAGCTTTGGCAAGTGTCCAATTGTATGTTCGTATTGAACTTCTTGCAGCCTGTCCATATATTTCCAAACATTATCAATCATTTGGTACATATAACTATAAGCCTCATACAAATCCTCTTTTGAACACATTTCCTCTTCCTTCTCTTCGCCTTCTGGCTCTGCCATATCATCAGCCTTGGCAACAGGAAGTTTAGCCTGAATTTTGGCTTGAAGTTCAGTAATCTTGGCTTGTAATTCTTTGAGTTCTTCTAGTTTCATAGCTATAAAATAAAAATATCTAATTGTTAATTACACCTTACTTAATAAAAACTCTAGCTTTTCTTCAATTGAAGCAATTTTCATGTCTATGATTGTGAAGGCGTGAGTTATTAAAATTTCCTGATTTTTGGCGTTTGGTAGAATGATTGGCAACTGAATATTTGGTGTAAAATCTGAATAAATTTCGTAACCAACAGCAGTTTTCGATTCTCCTGTATAAGTTCCATTAATAATTAGCTCCCACTTATTAACAGACAAATCTCCTTGTTTTAGCCCGCTTGGTATAACTGAATCAACTAAAATCAAACTCTCTTTTTCTGAATTAACAACATTTCGGACTGTCACTTCTATAAATTTCTTTTGTGGTATGGCGTTATATTCAATATCCAAAACAGCACCAGAACCAGAGCCTCCTTCCATCATTCCAACTTGAGGATAATTCAAATAAATACCCTTTTCGACTAATCCTATTCTTTGAATTTCACCATTTTCGGAAACTTGGTTAACTTTAATCTGAGTTACTTTTGTTTGGTTATCAAACTTACTTAGTGCCAAAACGCCACCCGCCACAGTTAAAACATCACCAACTTTATAATTTGAACCAGCATTTTTTATACTGTTAACTGTTAATAATTCGTATTCGTTGTAAGTTAAAATAGCTTTGTCGCCTCTGAATATCTCAGCCCCACAGTTGCCTTTTATTTTGATTTGAAATTCATTTAAAACCTCAAATTTCTGGCTATAAGACAAAGGATTTGTTTTAATTACCTGATAAAAACAGGAATCGGAGCTAAATTTGATAAAACTACCTTTTTTAACAGATTGCCAAGAAGCAGAAGAGTCGCTTATTACTCTGCTTGAATCTTTACTTATAGAACAAGTGCCTATCGAATTTTTCATACTTTACCAAGTTGCAAAAGCCGCTCTACCCCAAGCATTTACGCCCGTGCAGCAATATAAGAAGCCGCCGCTTACTGCTAATTGACCAACTGTACCCATCGTGTTATAAGCAGAAGGAACATTTCGATTAATTTCCAAGTGCATTGAGCCGCCAGTAATAAACACACCGGAATAAAAATTCAAATAACAGCTATCATCTCTGATTGATACCTTGTTTGTGGTTCGGCTATCTGCTAAATAAGTTACTCCGTTATGTGAGACGGCAATAGAATTTCCTCTAATTAAAGCATTTGAGCCTGTAATTGAAGAGTTTGTGCCGTTTAATATTGTAACATATTCACCAGTCCCAATTAAATGAGCCAGACCATTAACAATGGTAGAATGATGGCCGGTTTGAATTACATTGTTTTGGCCATTAAGAATTGTATTATAAATTCTTGTTCCTTCTAGCGCGGTTGGTGAAATTTGGTTATTAGAGCCGTTCGGCACTGCTGAATGGTAAGCATTAACAACAGATAAATAACTAGAAACAGCATTAGAATAAACACCACTAATTAAATTAGTGCTACCAGCGCCGATAAAAGCGCCCATTGACAGAGCTTCGCTTGAAGCAATTTCATTTGAATCGCCACCGCAAATAACTGATAATCCAGCTTGTGATATGGTGTTTCCATTGCCACCAAGAATTGATGCGTAATTTTCAGCCAAATCTTTAATTACATTACCATCACCGCCACCAATAACGCTATAAAGACAAGAGCCGCTAATTATATTGCTTCCGCCACCACCAATGAAGCTGTAATTCGAGCTAGAATTTATTAAATTAGTATCACCGCCGCCGATTACAGAATAAGTAGCTAATGCTGAATTACTTGCGCCACCTAATATTGCAGAATTTGATTCCACGCTATTGGTAAATCCGCCAGCAACAACTCCGTAATTTGGTGTCGCAGTATTGGCGGAAACTATATTTCCACCTCCACCGCCGATAAAACCATGATTTACACCAGTTTGTATTGAGTTTAATTGGCCACCGCAAACAACACCATGACTTCCACTAATTACGTTTCCTTGCCCTCCACCAATAAAACTATACGCACCTGTTATGTAATTAGCGCCACCACCTAAAATTCCGCCGTTATTGGAGCCAATCGTATTGGCCAAACCGCCACCAATAGTAGAATATTGCCCAAGAGTTATTTTATTGGTAAGACCACCAACAATAACTCCATAATTTGCCGTAATAGAATTTGTATTTCCATTGCCAACAAAAGAATATGTTCCTTTAATTGTATTACTTGCTCCACCAACAACGCTTGCAAAAGCGGCTAACGCTTTGTTCGTGCTTCCGCCAACCACAATTGTTGCATTGTTTGTTGCGTTTCCAGAAGCCAAATTGCTTTGACCGCCACCAACGAAAGAACCTATACCAGCAGCGATATTGGCATTACCGCCACAAACTACAGAATAATAACTGTGAGCGTTATTATATCCAGTGATTAAGTTTGTATCGCCGCCACCAATGACGGAATGTGTATTTGAAGCGCTTCCCATTTTGTTGGTTGCGCCACCGCCAATAAAACAGTAATTTGAACCTTGTCCGATATAGTTATTTTCACCGCAACCAATGATTGAAGATATTCTATTAGTATTGATTGTATTTTGGTATCCGGCAACGATGCTTGAATAAATAGCTGAAACACCACCTTCTAACATATTACTTTTTCCAGCCAAAATCGAACCATAAGAGCCTGAAATTATATTGCCTTCACCAGCGCCAATGAATGATTTTGACGCCAAACTAGTAACTTTATTGTTCAAACCACCAACCACAACGCCATAATCATTAGTTACAGAATTGCCTTGTCCAGCACCAACAAAACAATAAGAAATAGTTGACGAACCACTTATAATGTTTGAATTGCCACCGCCAATAAATCCATAACTAGAATTTCTTTCAACATTGTTTTCGCCAGCCACAATTGCGGACGAAATTCCAGAAGAAGAATTATTCTTACCAGCGCCGATAAACATAAAAACGCCAGATTCGGCATTTTGATGACCGCCAATTAAAACAGAACCAGAAGAGGAATAAATTCGATTATTATAACCGCCACCTATAAAATTACCGGGATTTGAATCTGTTTCATCAGTCAAAAGATTTATAATTGAGTTAGTGCTGCCGCCACCAATCATTGATTGTTTAGATGTAACAGTATTATTATCACCGCAAACAACTGATGTTTCAACGCCGCTGGCTATATTTGTATTTCCAGCGCCAATAAAGGAGTGGCCGCCAGCAGTATCATAAATAATGTTTGATTCGCCAGCTATAATACAAGAATTATCACCAACTAAATAATTATCATAACCGCCACCAATCATTGACCTTGCTCCACTTACTCTGTTCTGAAACCCGCCAACAACTGTTGCGCTCGGCCCGTTGATTACAGTATTGGAATGTCCACCAACAATAGTACAATATTCTCCTTCTGTGATGGTATTAGAAAGACCGCCGCCAATAAATCCAAAATCATCCTTAATCTGATTTGTACTACCGCCAAGAATAGAAGAGTTAGTGTTTCCTACGATTTTATTTGATTGACCGCCTATAATTAATGAATAATCAGAGTCTCCAGAGATAAAATTAAGTCTTCCAGCGCCAATAATTGCATGGTCACTTAATGAAGAAATTCGATTTCCAGTTCCGCCTAAAATTACTGTATATGCGCCACTTACATAATTATTTGAACCGGCTAAAATACCAGCAAATAATCCATTAGCCTCATTTACTTCATAATTGCCACCAATAATCTTTTGAGCTACCAAAGTTCCACTTCTGACAGCTAAATAACCACCTGTAACCAATAACCCGCCACTAAACACATGAAAACGAGCATAAGATTCACCTAAAGTTCCGCCAATAACTGGAGCATTAGAATTACTTAAGAAATCACCACTGTAAATACTTCCGAGAATATTGCCTTGTGAGATTTTATAATTTTGACCACCATCAACTACAGGATAAATTGTAGCGTCGGTGCTTACTCCTAATTCCGTTAAATTTGTAATTGAACTATCTGCCATATTATGCCTTATTCCTTGTGCTTAATTACACCGCTAATATAAAAGTTGGTAGTTATCGTACAACATAAACTTGCTTGAATTATCCTCTTGTAAAAGGTAATCTCCACTTTCTTGTGTCAAAAATCCTGCAAAAACTTGGTCAGAAAATCCTGTTGATGTATTCAAAAGTCCGCTAATAAACAAACCTTTAGAATAATCATCTAAATCAATTTCTGTAGCAAAGTTTAGTGTGGCCACCATATTTGAACCAACCCCAACTGAAAAATCCGAAGATATAAATTTACAGCCTTTAATGTCGTATCTAACACCAATGCCTTCTTGATAATAAGTTGGATTTTCAAGCTTGATGGCCAAATCATAATATTCGTTCTTTTCATTAAGCCGAGCTAATGAGCCTGTCATTAATTCGTTAGCTAAAATTCCAAATGAACAAGTTACTGGAACTGGAAACTTAATTGGCCTATCTGCTGGAAATCTATGCCCAATTTGATTAATTTCTTCTCTTGGCAAATTCAAATCTAACGTATATCCTTGAATTGCAAGGTTTTCAATGTTTAACAGCAAATCTTTTGAGCTAGAATTATTAGAAGCAACTACTCCTGTGCCATTAATAGCATTTAAATCATGTCTTGGTCTTGAAGTTAAATCAATTTTAATATCACCGGGCAATAAAAGCGGAACTAAACTCATTTTATTAACAGAAGGTATGGCAAAATGCATACCGCTGATACTTTCTGCTGTTTTATTGTTTATCGCCGGAACGACACAGCCGCTTCCGCTTGATAGATATTCAACATTATAGCACGAAAATGAAACGCTAACTGCTGGAGCCGCACCAACCTCTCCTTTGGCAGAATAAGAGTTCAAATAACTATTTCCAAAGGCGAAAACGCCATAATTTGGACTATCTGGAGCTATTTGTTCTTGTCCGGTGCTAAAATTATTTAAATCATAACCCTCTTGCCTTACCGCCACAAAGAAATTGCGACAATCTCGGTTTTTGAAAGGCCATCTGATTGGATTAATTTCTCTGTCTTCGGTTCTGTCTAAGAATCCGCTAATACAACACACACCATAATTATTGCTATAATAAGGAGCGTCATTTAAAAAAGGTTGTGCGTAATTGCAATAAAACCCAAGCCTTAATTCATTCAAAATACCAGCCTGAACATAATCAAAACTCAAATTTACAGTTGGCGCAAAAATTGGCTGGCTATCTAAAGAAGCTTTTTTGCCTACAGCCTGTTGTGCAACTCTATTTGTTTGAATTGAATAGCCTACCGACTGAATTCTGTTGATTTCCTTTAATAGATTATAATTAGCGCCAGAACCATGAGAACTTGAAACCGAATCGTTCAAAACTCCTAAATCATTAATAAAATGATAGCCAGTACAAGGTGCTGGCCCAGCAAATACTCCTAAAGTATTGTATATGATGCGATTACGCATTATTTTTTGCTCCAATAAAGGAGTGAGGCTGTATAATCATCTAATTGAAACTCATAAGCCAAACCTTGAATTTCTTTTACTCTGTCTGGATTTTTGTCCAAAGGTTTTTCAAGATATTCTGGCATTTTAGAGGCCCAGCTTTGAACTTCCTCGTTTGCAATAATGCAAGCGGCAATATCTTCTGCTACTTCGTTTTGTTCGTCACTTAATTTCTTTAATTTGAATTTTTTCTTTAAAGAAGTCTTAATTTCAGCCATTAACATATCGGCAGCTTTAATGTTATCAGTTAATTTTTTCAAACTGTATTCATCGCTGCCGCCCAAAGGCTTAATTTTCTTGGTTGTTTGAGGGGCTGGTGTGCCCGATGGCCTGCCATTCACCTTGGCAGAATCTTCTTCTTTCTTTACGCCGCCAATTAAAGGTTCATAGAATCCTTTGTCTTTATATTCAACAAATTTAGCCTGATTTTCCAAAGACTCTTCTGGATTTGGTAATTTGTAAGTGTTTATGGCTTCGATAGTTTCGGATGGCGTTAAAATACCAATTTCGGCTAGACGAGTATAAATACGCGCATAATCAATTTCATCTTTGAGCCTAATTTCTTGAAAATCTGGCTTTGGATAGGTTTTGAAGCCTAATTCTTTGCTAATTCTTTTAATTTCAGGAATCAAAAACTCGTCTTTGAAGATTTCTCTTGCTTGGCGCAGTCTTTCAACAAAGATTTCAACTGATATTGATTTATTGGAGTATTTTTCGCCACTTGTATTGCCGCTAATGATGTTATTTAGGCCAATAGCAATATCTCTGTCCAACACTTCATACTTTTTGGGGTCTAAAATATCACCGATTTCAGGAATAACGAACTTTGCATCGGTAGTAAAATCAGCCACCAGAACACGACCAACACTTTGGTTTTCAAAGATTGTTTTTAGTGCTTCGATGTTTTTAGCGTTAACTGTATAGTCGCCATTTTTGCTTTCATAGCCAGTTTTGACCAAAAGAACAACCTGTTGCATGGTTCGACAAATCTGAGCGTCCATGCGTTTCATTTCTTCTTTTCTATTAATGTCATCCAATACGCAATAACCTAAAGGCACAGCAAAAGGCTCATAATCCTGTTTATTATAGGCCACATAGTACAAATCCTTCTTACTTAAAGGCATTAAAATTGAAGTCGAAACCTTTTCTTTGATTTGTTTTTTTACTTCTGGCGCTAATGAGTCAAAAATTCGTTTGTCTTCATCTGTTTTAGCCTCACGAAGCCTTTGAACCTCATAATCAGTTAATTCTTTGTAAAGGACTGGTGCTAAAAAGGTCGTGGAGCCGCCCATTAAAATATCTGTGGGATTTAAGACAATGTATTTTGATGGAATGTTGTAAGTAGCTCCTTCTGAAAGACTTGCGCCATATTCTTTGGTTATTTCATTAACTGCATTATCATTAAGTTTGACATTCAGAGTATAGGTAAAAACATTACAAGACCTAAATAATTCACGGAAAAACTGTCTTTGAAAGCCATTCATATTAATAGCTTTGAAATAACTATCAAAGAAATCGCGTGTTTTTTTGTTGCCTTTTGTCAGATAGATTGGCCCAGAGGCAAATTCGACCATCAAATCAATGATGTTTCGATAGATTGAGAAATTGTAATAGCATTTTTGGCACAGCAAAACAGCGTCTTTAATACTAACATAAGTATTGCCACCGTAATCACTTTTACTAAAAGGAGCAATGCCATCGGCGATATTTTGAAATCTATGTGCTGGCTCGGTAATTGCCGACTTGTTACCTCTCGTTGAGGCTTTTGTCATTTTAACGCCTTCAAACAAATCAACAGAAACAGGCTCGGTTCCTTGGTTTAGTTTAACTAACGGATTTGGCGCTGGTTGAGCCGCCAAAGCAACTTGGACATCTCTTATAACCACTTTACCATCAACAACCTCGGCGTTTGGAATTTTACCAGCCTTGTAGTGCCTCCATGCTGTTGTAAAGGAAACTCCTTTTTCGTTTGCGTATTGACCCAAAGACTTGTTCATGCAAGTATTTACACTTAATTTTCACTTTTGAAAATTGAATTTTCATTTTCTGACTTTTGGTGTAATGTTTAGTGGATAGATAAATAAACAATCATAACTAAAACTTATGCCGTTGCCCTCTCCAAAAAAATCACAAAATAAAAAAAGTTTTCTCTCTTCGTGTATGGCTAATCCAACTATGAATCGCGAATTTTCTGACAATAAAAGGCGATACGCGGTATGTAACAGCCTCTGGGAGAAGCACTTAAAGAAAAACAGTGCCGAAGAATTAGATTTCGAAGAAGTAATGAAAGAAGAAGAGAAGTGTCCTGTCTGGATTATTGACAACTAAAGTAAATTCTTAGAATAAGCTAGTTGTAAGTCAATTTTGGTAATTTCGACTGTGGAAAGCAACTTCTGGATAATTCTGGCTGCTTCGCCTCTGTTGTGAACGAACAAAAATTGAACATTCGGAAAGCTTTGCACACACTCTCTGACGTTATGAAAGATAAAATCTGGTGAAACCTTGGTTTTCGATTTTATCCAAGCTAATTCGTTGAAATTCAAGGCTACTTCAAATTTTTCCTCTATTAGCACAACCATTTGTTTGTTGGCAATTAAACTTCTTTGAAATTCTCTGGATAATCTGTCATAACCAGTTCCAAATGAGGAAATAAAATCAATTAAGGATTTTCGTTCTATAAAAAGCTCTTTAGCTTCGGAAGTATAATCTCCATAGTCTAATTTGCAAACTTCTGTTGGTAAAGCTAAATTTAACCCCTTCTGTTCGCGTGTATCGGTAATAATTTTGTCTAATTCAACAGTATGGAATCTAAAATCGTCATAATCATAAAATCTTTCCAACAAACCTAGCTCTTTACATAAACCCAGATACTTTTGAGGAAATATTTTGTCATAATAAGCTATCGGAGGCAAATCATCTAGGCTTTTGATTTCAACATAAGATGGAACATAGACAATTTTGCCTTCATTTTTTCTCTGAATCAATAAGTTTCGACAATATTCCTGTTTTTTGTCTAAAGGCTGTAAATTAAGCCATTGCTTGAGGTTGGCTCGATTGATAAAGTCCTGCTTGAAGTATTGCTCCTGATTGCGAAAAGGAATAACCTCCTTGGTCAACAAATCAAAGCGTGGGCTATATTGATGAAAATAAGACTCTTGGCTTAGTTTATGTTCACGCCAGAAATGCTTGTTATCTTTAACTTCTTGGTTGCAAATTTGACAAATCATTTAGATTAAGGTTGGCGCAAACATTTCGGTCTTTTTAGCTTCTAGTTTAGTGAAAAACATATCAAAATATATCTTAGCCGCCCAATTAGCCATCAATAAACAAGTATAATTATCGCGCCTAGCTCTATTTACTGATTTATCGCGTCTTAATTCTTGAGGCAAATCATATTGCAAAGTGCCTTGTGAAGTGGCTTTTACCTCAATAAGACCCAATTGAGCCTTGGTTTCGTCTATCCATTCGTCTTGTTCATAAATCATTTCTGCCGTGGCTGAATTGTCGTCAATTTTTTCACCATTCTTATCTGTGTATTTAAAAGGTAATTTGACTTCAATATAACGCTCAAACGCCTGCTTGTTAGCCTGACATTTTGAGCCAAACCATACTTTTTCAGCAGAAATTTGGTTATGGAGGCTTTCGTTCATGTGTCTAATTGACATAGAATGGAACTTTTGAGCATAAATGAAAGTTTTAGAGCTTTGATTATACTGATTTTTGGCTTTCTTAATTTCATCAATATAAGCGCGAGGCTCTTCTTCATCTAAATTAGCGTCAATAAAACCTAGCTTAATGTTTTTGTCTTTGGCAATAACAGATTCATTATAACCAGAAATAAACTCCGTACCAGAAGCATCAATAGCACAGAATATGATATTAAACTGTGTTAGGAGGAAAGTAAAATAATCATAATGGTCTTTTAATTCACCACCCGCTCGACCATAAGTATGGACTAAGGTTATTTTACGCTCATCAAAATTAACTAAATATACGCCCATCGCAAAAAAGTCCGATGATTTACTTGCTGAATAAGAAGGGTCAATTGTTAGAATATAGCTGGAATTTTTGTCACCAATAATTTGTGTAGTGGGAAAATTACCAACCTTAATCGTGCAATCTTGGAGTTTTTTGACATTGAAATAACTATCGCTGGCGTCTGAGAACAAAGCCTTGTATTCGCGCTTAAAATATTCAGAATTTTCGCCAATTGAAGTTTTAGCTGCTTCAATTTGAGTATAGTCCATGAATGAACCCTTTGGAATCGCTTCATAGGACATCCTGATTGCAAAATAGCTAGGACGGTCTTTCTCGTCCTTTACTGCTGGAGGATTTTCAATGTTTTCAATGATTGATTGATATAACTCATAAAGATATTCAAATTTATAAGAAGCAGAAGACAGAATGTGGTATTTGTTTTTTGGGAATGATATTCTATCGGCCTCAGTAATAACTCCAGCGGCAATAAGTTCATCTTCTCTGGCTCTAATCATTGATTCTTGACTGAAATCTTGTTTAGCTGTTAAGAATGGGCGAATTACTAATTCTTGAATATCTTTTGTAATCAATAAACCTTCGTCCACGCATACGCACGATGCGCGTGTGCCGCGTAAGCCATCACCCCCGCTACCAGATGTTAAAGGCAAAGCAAACACTTCCGAATTAGCCGGGCTTGGAATTTTGAGCCTAAAAATATCATTACCTTTTCTCAACGAGTCTGGAAAGCATTGTTTTAATAAAAAGTTCTCTTTATTGTTAATCCACTTATCGCACTCTTCCAAAATAGCTCTTGAACGACGAAAGTTTGCAGAAATGATACAAAGCTTACTGTTAAAGTGAAAAATTGGATACAGTAAAGCAAACACGCTCAGCAAAAAAGATTTGCTCGAACCCCGCCCTGCTACAATAATGCCATTGTCTCTATATAACATCGCCTTCAAAATTAACTCTTGAATAGGCTCAAGTTTAATCTTAGTAAACAAATAAACCATGAAGCCTAAATTATATCTTAAGAATTTTGCCAAAGTAATTCTTGCCGTTACGTCATTCAAGGTTCCCGTTAATTGCTTAACCTCTTCATTGAAATCTTTAACGCTTACAGTCTTTTGTGCTCCGGTGTACCAAGCCATAAATTATGAATTAATTACTCCTTCATCTAAACCCCAAATTTGAATATGCAAATCATCTAAACTCTTAATTCTTTGAATTTCATCTTTTAGCTTAGATTTTCGTACCTCGGCTAATTGTATTAATTGGTTTCTTTTGTCTTCGTTCTTCCAAGCTTCAATTAACTGAATTAAACTGGCATTTTCTAATACTCTATTCTTAATCCTATCATTTCTTGTACCTTCAAGATTTTTCCAAGCTGCTGATTGGCGTTTTTGGTTATCGTCCATCTCTTTACGCAAATTTTTAATGTCTTCAACTAATGACATCGAGATTTTTCGGCCTTCTGAATCATCGGCACAAGCAGATTTATAAGCCTTTAAGTCCTCTAGTTCGCCCTGCATATCTGTCAAAGCCACAATATCGCAACAAACATTACACACCAAGTCTAGCTCAATCTCTGACAAATCGGGTTTATCCCAAATAAATCGAATATATGACTGTTCGAACAGTTCTTTGTTTTTTGGGTTTTTGTAATTATTAATCAACATTATATAACGATACATGTGGCAAAACCTAATCAAAGACTTCATGCAGGTCTGTAGTTTAGGATTGTTATCAATATCATCAACGTTAATAGCGTTCAAAATATATTTATTAACACGAAAAGCGGCTTTTCTAATTGTGGTCGGTGGCTCATAATCACCTTTAGAATTTTCGTTATTATTAGTAGCCTGACTGCCTAATTCATTTTTAATATAATCAAGCACCAACCTTACTTCACCGCTGCCAAAAGAACATTCTTTCTTGAAGATAATATTGGTCATTTCTATTACCTTCATGGTTTTACAGTTGGCGGCAACAAATTCTTTCTGTTCCTCTGTTAAAAATGGTTTATCTTTGGTTTTGTTCTTTAATTCTTCTTCTAATTTGGTTTGGCGCTCGGTTAGAAAGGTTTTAACTGATTTAGAATACCTGCTTCTGCCATCCAGCTCCAATTCTGTCAATTCACCAAACGCCTCAATTACTAATTCTCGAATAGAAGGAGGATTGTCTTTGCGGCTGTTCCATAAATTAATGATTTTAGCCTCTTGTTCTTTTGTTAAAACAGAGTCAATGACAAAAGTAGCGGGCTTAACCTCTTGTTTTGGAGGCTCAATAACTGGCGGTTGTTCGAATAAACTAATATCTTCTTCTATATCCATAATCTCTAAATGTCGAAATCTTTATTATAAACCAACTCTCTGGCTTGACGGCTAATAGCTTTTCTTATCATTTTCAAATACTTATGGCCGCGAGCCATTTCAACTTCTGTCTGATAACCAAGCAATTTGACGACTTTTTCATCATCCAAATTATCAATAAAACACCATTTGTAGATTTTGAACTCATAAGGGCGCAAAACCAGTTTCATTTTTTTATTCAATTCACGAATTGCAGGCTCAACATCAGTAATTTCACCTGATTTTTCATAAACCTCCTTCTGATGGTTCTCAATAGGCAAAGGCATCTTAATATCGTGTGCGAATTTTTTGTTTTTGCACCATTTCAAGAATAAAGGACAACTTTCGCATTGAGTGCCATAAAGTTCACATAAATCGCCACCTTGGTTAAATTCACAGGCATTACAAGGCTTAGAATAGACCGAGAAATTATTACGAATTAAATTACTTATCTGGTTTGAAATGATAGCATTGAGCCAGTTAACTAAAGGCTTCTTTTGGTCATATAAATGCCATTTTTTCCAAATATGAAGGCGTAAAATTTGCGCTACATCATCATAATCCATTGATGTTAAAGAAGTTAGAGTCCACTTTCCGCGCCTTTTCTTGATTTCGGTATCAATTGTGGCGATTGAGTCTTCAAAAGTGATAGGCATATAATAGTATCTTATACCTATTTTAACCTACCAAAGTTCCGAAAATCAAAGTTATTTTGCTGGAAACATCGGCTCAACTCTGCTGTCATCAAGTGTTTTCAGAATAAAACCTAGAATATCAGACCTTTTAATGTCCTCGTCCCCTAACGAAAAACAATAAATTCCATTATCTCTTGATTGCTGATTATCAAAAAGGTCATAAATTCTTTTAAATGCTCCTTGTTTTTTAGCGGGCAAATCTGTTTGTGAAAAGTCACCAACAAAGACCATTTTAGACTTCATACCATATCTTGTCAGTAAAAGTTTATATTCACCAAAAGTATAATTATTGGCTTCTTCCATTAAAATGTATTTAACAGCCCAGCTTAAACCGCGAGCAAAATTAACAGGAACAAAAGTTACTCTATTGTCTTGCTGGAGTTTTTGATTATCTTCGGCCTTTAATAATTCTTGACATTTATCAGTGAATACTTGATAATAGGGTAATAGCTTGCTAAGAAGGTCGCCTTTCAAGTAACCCAAACTGGCCGAATCAGAGACTTCTAATGCGGTTCTAACGAAAATAATATCAGAGACTTTCTTTGTTGATAGTAATTTTAATCCACAATAAGTTGCCAAAATTGACTTGCCCGTTCCCGCATTCCCGTTTACAAATACAATTTTTGATTTGCTATCTAAGATGGTATCAATAATTTCTTTCTGTTTAGTTGTCCAAGGCAATTCTTTTATGAAAATTGAGCCTTTGAATTTATCTCTTTGTGGAATCGTCGGTGAATTGTCTTTTAGATAAGAAACTTCTTGTTTTTGCATATTTAAGTTAATTACACTCAAGAGGTTGCGGCTGGTGAACCTTTTTCCATCTATGGCTCGACTCTAAGTGCTTTATTAGATGCAATAGTTTATGTTTCATTATATAACCGTAAGTAGCCATGTCGTTTTTGATAAAATCTTTCAGTGTTGTGTATTTTCCAACAACCGCCGATATGTCGTCTATGGTGCGCGGTCTTCTTGGCTTATCGCGCATGTGCTCAATAGCGGTATCAATCAATTTCATTTTCCATAATCTATGATAAACCTTTTTCTCTTTATCTTTAAAATCTCTAAATGATGAATAGCTTTTAGCAACATTAAGTAAATCTTCTTTATTATAAATTTTAGAAAAAACATCGCCAACCTTATAATTTAATATATCACTTTCGGTAATACTTTTGTTGCAAATTTTGTTTATCTTGTCTAAATTACCGACCAACTGTTGTTTTACATCTTCTTCGTATTTTCGATTGTTCTCTCTAATGTAAATAATGTTAATTTTCTTTTCTGCAAACTTTTCCAGCTTAAGAGCATCATTTTTATTATCAAGATGCCAACCTTTGCCGTTGTACTCAAAAGCTAAATTAAAATCTGGATAATAAACATCAACCTCATAAGGAGGAATGATTTTTCGACTATTGTATATAGCTTTGACACCTAAAATTCCATCCATTATATCTTGAAGTATCATTTGCGGAATACTAAAACTACAAACCGCCATGTGACCGCAAATCGCCTCCAAAAAGCCGGAGTTTCTAGCTACTTGGTACGCGGAACCATCTTTTGTTTGAAATTCTGCTCTCGACTTGTATTTCAAAGCAATTTCTTTTAATAAATCAAACGTTAAATCTCTTCCTAAAATTGTTTTATTTCTTTTTACTAAAAGCTCTTTTCTAGCTTCCGTCTTTTTTCTTTCAAACTGCTCAGACCTCTGTAGTTTTAACCTCCTTGCCTTTGCTACAATAAGAGACTTCTTACATCCAAGTTCTGTAGAAATTAGTTGTGTTGAAGTATTTGGGTATAATTCTATTAATCTATTTGTTTTTTCGTCCGTCCATCCAAATGGATTTTTACGGCAATCTTCTGAACAAAATAGCCGATACCTATCTTTATATCCCGCAATAAACTCCTTTTTACAAGATTTGCAAATTTTAACAGATTCAACCCAAATCTTTTTTCTTAATTCGGTTCTTTCTTTAGACAGTCCTTGAAGAAGCCTTCTTTTGTCGCCTTGGTTTTTACCACTGCATTTTCGGCAAAGACATCTGTTTTCATTATTTTTAAGTGTCTTTCGGTGATTGGAAACCGACCTAAAATAATGCTCTCCGCAAACATCACATTTAATTTCTATCTCTTCCTGAACCGTTTTAGGTAAAACTTCTGAAACTATCATAATTAAATCTAATTCATCTCCTTAAACTTAACCCCGGCAATTTGACGTGCCAAAAGATAAATAATCGCAAAAATTGTCAAGCCAGCCATCGCTACAATAAAGACTGGCGACACAAGAATCACGCCAATTGACAAAAGAATGTCTTTTAACATAAATTTATGCCTGAGAATCGCCTTTTCCAATCCTAAAACTGCCGTCTTCAAAGTGTTGTGTGCTAAATTCAATAAATTCCGAGTCTTCAAGTGCTATAAACTGATGTGGCGCAAAAGGCGGAATGTGAATAATTGAACCTTGTTCTAAAATTACCTTCAACTCTTCGCCTGTAAATAAATTGAAATGAATTAGCTCGATTTTACCTTTAATTAGATATAGATGCTCTCGCTTGCCGTGCATATGAGCCGAACATTTTTTGCCTTTCTCAAAGACTAAAATCTTTCCACAATAATCAGGAGAATTGCATATCCAAACTTCTTTTCCCCAGCCTTTTTTATGAATTTCGGGCTTTGTGAACTCAATATTTTGAGGTTTATATTCCATTTGAATATTATAGCCAAAGAAACTCAAAAAGTCAAGTTTTAGGTTGGCTATATTCGACTGGAACAATGTTTGGCTCGTTAGGAAGTCTAGTTTGGCAGCTTGAAAAACCAAGAATCGTTACTAATAAACAAACATAAACTATCTTTTTCATAGTCTAAAGAAAAATATACTCTCAATTTCGTCCTTTGTCAACTCAACAATCTTGGAATTTTGAGGCTCAAAAAATCCCATTGTCAAATTTCCACCTTCATTATAATAAAAGAAAACATTAATTGCATGACCTTGCATATCAATATCTCTGGTATAATAAATTTCTCCGAAGGCTAAATCAGCCAAAATATCGCTGGTGGCTTTGTCTTTTTGGTGTAATTCTTTAATCCAAAAATTAGCGCCCAAGGCAAAATTATCACAGTCTCTCTTGCCTACAATATACTTGCCAATTTTATTATTGAATTTATATTTTTCCCACGATTTAGCAAATTTTACCTTTATCCAGTCAAGCGAAGGACATAAATACTCGTCATCTCCAAAATAAACATGCCTAAAATCTATTTCTTTAGATTTAAGCAGTTCAACTATTTCGTCGGAAGTCGTTATGTGCATTAGAATTCTTTACCGCAAGCAAAACACTTCTTTTCTTTGCCTTCAACTAAAACTAAACTGTCTTTTTTGCATGAAGGACAGGTTTGGCGGTCTAAACTATAACTTTTCCAGCAAATTTCGGAGTAGTTGTCTCGAAAAGATTTGGAAAAGCAATTTCGTGGCTTAGAGCCTTTGCCATTAGACGATTTGCTCTTGTCCATTAGCTTCAATTACTGGAGTTGGTGCAATTTCGGCAGGAGGATTTTTTAGAGCGGCCTTTTCGGCTCGACGCTTATCGCGCTCTTCAATTTGATACTTTTTAGCGTAATTAATGTAGCGGTCGCGGTTTTTAACATAATGGTCTTTGTCATGCTTTTGAGTGCAAGCCTTGCATTGATACTTGAAACCATGTTTTGCGCCTTTTTGACGATAAAAATGCTCCTTGGTTAAAGGCTTTTCTTCGGTGCATTTGCTACAGATTCGAGTTAAATTTCGGTCAATCATACTTTGTATTACACTAATTTTCGGAATGTGACGAAAACTAATTTTCGAACTGACATTTGCATTGAATTTGTGTATCTGGCTGGACTACAGCATTTAAAAGTCAACAATATCTTTTGTTTTGCTGAATATTTTGCAGCATAGAGGTTTTTGATTCTCAAATATGAGAAATTCATTGTCATCTGACCGAACTGAGATAAATCGTTGTTTCATACTGTTAATTACAGTACAAAAGTGACGAAAATGTTACAAAAATTAAACAGACTCGTTCCAGCCAAGCGAAGCATAAAAAGTCTCGGCCTGCGAGCTAAATCTTTGAATACCAAGAACTATTGTATCTGGATTTCCTGTAATTCCAACACCTAAAGACACTTTATTTTTAATCTCAGAATTGATTGTGCCTTCAAATTGAGCCTGACCATAGCCTTCTGTCATAACAAGACCGCTAACAATTTTGGTTGAATTGTCTGTCCCAATTGCCGCTCTAACAGCAGAATAAGGTACTCCTGTATAAGACAAAGCGGTTCCTGTTAAAGTTGGATTATAATATAAGACCCACCTAAAAGCCGCCGTTGTCGTGCAAATCATGCTTAAAGATTTAATATCAATTTCAGCATCATAACATCCAGACCTAAGTTGCACAGCAATAATAGGATAGACATCAGAATCATTTAATGTAACAAAAGGATTCGCGCCTCTGCTTGTTGAAATATCAAAACCATTTTGCTCTCTTCCGCCTTCTGATGCTACAGAGGCACAAATACATACCAAAGATGCCGCGCCACCACTTCCGCCGTTGCTAATTTCATACCTTAGAGGTAAATTAGGCGTGGCCATATAGACTTTATCAACTAAATTGGCGTGATGAAAGGCATGGCAATAAACAAAAATACCATCAATTACAAAACCCATTCTGACAGAACCAGTTCCGAGCCATTCATAATCAATTAAAAAGATTTGAGCCTTGGAAGTGTCTATTGTTTTACCAGAAGGCCCGGTTCCATCCAAAGAATCAATATTCCAGTCTGCTTGCTCGACTGTTTCATACTCAATCGAACCATTGGTTTTGTTTCTAATTCTAAACCTTAAAGCCGCGCCTGCTAATTCAAAAAGAATACCATTATTATCATCAAATAAACCAATCCTGCGCGTGACGCCTGTAACCGCCGCTCCTAAAACGCCAGTCATTAGAACTAGTTGCGAACGACCGGGTTGATAATTAAATCTCCTTTTAGTTTGTCTGACTCTAGTTCCTGCTGTAGAAGCACTTACAGCTATAGTTGTTGAGGCTTGGCCCAAATTGTACGTTGACGTAGTGCCGGTTCCAGAGGTTTGCTGGTCGTCCCAATATAATGGCCGATTATCAATTAATTGTTTGGAATCAAAAATAACATGAGGCTGCGATATTCTTAAGCGTCCGAAGGCGTCTAAAGTGGCGGCGTCCAATGAGCCAGTAATACCCGGTTGCATCTTATCTAGCAAGGGGTTATAATACATTGGCGTGATGAACTTGTTAGTTCCGCCATCACCGTAGTCAATTATTGGTCTGTTGGGCACAAAACTTTAGTATTCTTGATTATTATTACACTTTTATGTTGACTTTTTGGCGCAATTTGGCTATCATTGAAATATGCGAGAATTAAAATTTAGAGTTTGGACAGGTAATAAAATGGAATATAACGTAATGGTTGGTTTTTTGGGCGCATTTTACGTCCAAGGAATTAATCCGCATGATTCTGCTTGTCTTAGTAGTTTTAATACAATTTATTCTAAAGAAACACCAGTAATGCAATTTACAGGATTGAAAGATTCGACCGGAAAAGATATTTACGAAGGAGATATTATTTTTGACGGAGAAAGTTCTACTAAAATAATGAAAAAATTTTTTATTGAATATAATAAAGACTATGGCCGTTTTACAGCAATAGGAGTAGGTCGAGAAAGCTGGACTTGGGTTCTTGATATTCGCTCAACCGGAAAAGTTGTCGGTAATATTTTCGAAAATCTCGAACTACTTAAATAATCATGAGAGAATTAAAATTTAGAATTTGGCAAAAAAATCAAAATACTTGGTGCGACGAGTCTTTTTATATTAGTCCAAATGGAAAATGGATCATGCAAGAAGGTAATTATGAAAATATTCATCATTTAAACAATGGAAAGTTCATAGTCCAGCAATTTACCGGAGTAAAAGACTCGGATGAGAAAGAAATTTTTGAAGGAGACATTGTAAATGTCAAATTCAGAAAATGCGGCGAACAAATTTGTGAAATTAAATATGACACAATGGGATTTGAATGCTTCTTGATAACAAAAGAAGAGCCTAGTTTTCCGATGTGTATTAAAGATATAATAATTAAAATTAAAGTTATTGGCAATATCTTTGAAAATCCAGAATTATTGAAATGAATAATAGAATATTGAAATTTAGAGTTTATGACAACAAAAACAAACGCTTTTTGCTTCCTTATCCATTTTTAGACGTTAGAGCAGTTAATTCTTTCGAAGGAGAAAAGCACATTGACTCATTTTTATTGTGCGGAAATGGTGAATTAGCATTTAATCTAAAATTTTATTGCGCGGCTAATAAAGAAGAAAATCAAATTAGATATTCAATTTTGCAATTTACAGGTTTATTGGATGCAAATAACAAAGAAATATTTGAAGGGGACATAGTTAAAACCGACCCAAAACACATGGCTTCGGCTTTAGGTTTAGTTCCTAATTACACAAAAGGCTATATTGACTGGGTTAATGAATCATGGAAAGTATGCCAATCAAAAATCGGAGCCACACATTTAGGAGATTTTGCGACTTGCCATTGTTGTAATTGTGGGCTGGAAATTATTGGAAATATATTTGAAAACCCTGAAATTTTAGAACAAAACAATGAACAATAACTTTATATTAAGAGCATGGGACAGAGAAACTAAAAAATTCGCCTCTGTGGCTAGTTTGGTCATGTTGAGATATGGTCAAGTTGACGCACCAGACCGGCACTATTCATTTTCAAATGACGACTATGATAGATTTGAGTTTTGCAGATTTACTGGGCTTTTTGATAATAACAACAAACCGATTTTCGAGAATGATATTGTAAAAACGATTTATGACGCTGATAAAATTGGAAAGGTTGTTTTTAGTTCCTCGTTAGCGTCATTTAGAGTAGCCTCGCTAACAAGAGAGCTAAGTATGCCAATCGTCACATATCGAGTAAATGAAAATTCTCCTAACGAAGGCAAGTTTTTATTGATTATAGAAGAGGTTATCGGGAATGTGTTTGAGAATCCAGAGTTAATTTCTTGACAAAAAGTAATGATTAGAATATCATAAAAATATGAAAATCCTAAAACACGCAGCTAAACAAAAAAGATTACGATATTATTATGGAAAATGTTCAAATTGTGGATGTGTTGTTTCTGCTAATTCTGATGAAATTATTTCGTATGGATGGAGCAGAATATGTCCACCTTATTATTATGTAAGTTGTCCAGAACGAGGCTGTAAAAATACAATAGGCTTATATTCAAAGAAAAAATCTATAAAATAATATGTACAATACCTTAATTGAAAACCCGCGCAAGATAGAGTTTAGAGTTTGGGAAATTGAAGATAGAAAGATGTTCTATTTACCATCACCAATGTATAGAGCAGAGGCTTATGAAAAATTTCTAATTACCTTGGACGGAAAAATCTTTTATTATGACAAAAAGAATAGGCTAGAGTCCGAACTCTTTATAGTTCAACAGTTTACCGGCCTTTTGGATAAAGAAAAAAACAAGATTTTCGAAGGTGACATTGTTCGTTTTGGTAAAAACAATAAATTCCCAATTGACCGAAGCGCCAGAATATTAGAAGGAATTGTGGAATGGGAGCCAGCCGGGGCTATGTTTGTCGTGGTTGTCTATAATAAAGAAGAAGATAATGTTGTTGAGGAAATCCATGAATTAAGACAGGCAGACAAGATTTATACTGTGGTTGGAAATGTATTTGAAGGCATCAAAATATGAAATTGTATATAGAAAAATCTCAGATAGATAAAAAACTTTGTATTCATTGCGAACATTGCTCTGTTTATGCCGGAATTGGCGCGAAAGACAGGATAATGTGCGGTCTGTATAGAGATAAAATTGACAATTCTGAGATTTATTACGCATGGCAAAGCAGGAGTCTTTTGGGAAAATGCGGAGGACGAAAATGGAAAGTTTCTTCTAATTTGGTAATTTGTGAGTCTAAAGAAAAAGCCGACCATCTTCGTTCGGAAGATTGGATTGAAGGATTTATGCCGTTCGCTAGAGAGGTTGTTAAGAATAATCAAAAGATTTCTATCACATGTGGCGGATTAGACTCTGCTATTGAACGAGTTAGGAAGGAATAAAATTATGGCCAACCCAATGTCTCACCGCTATTATACCACAGAAGAACTTCTTATGATGGAGAAGCAAAAGAATATCGAAAAGTCAGAAAAGTTAGTTGCGGCTTATGAAAAGATTATTGAGTTGCAAAACAAAATAAATGAATTAGCTTTTCCCACGCCTCAAATTAAAAGCAGCAAAACTGGATTTTATGAGACTTGGAAATCAGAAATATTTAGTCCGAAATTTAAAGCCACAGTAACAGAGGTTGATTAGATTATGAGCTACGACATACTTGGTAAAGCCATAGATAAACTCCTTAAGGTTTGTGCTATATTACTTTTTATTTTTGTGCCGCTTGGACTTTGGAAAATAGTAGATATTGTAGTTTGGCTTTGGGATAAATTTAGTATAACAATTAACTAATATGCACACAAAACACCATTCTTTATTCAAAGAGGTATTAGCAGAAAATGTCGTAAATTATCAATACAATATTATTGAATTTGGAATATCGGAAGGCTATGATGAACGAAAGAGACCAGAATATATTTACAAATTAAAAACCTTTAATGGCGCATTTAAGAATGAAACAAAATCATTTGAATTTAGATATTTTAGATATTTAGATAAAGATGAAATACAAAAGTTTGTTTTTAGGTCACTATCTGAGCAAGACAGTAATTTTGAGTTCAAAAATGGCAAGTTCAATAAACGATTTATTTGTTATTAAAATTATGTCCAACCCAGCCTATCCAAGAAATTTTAATGAATTAAATTATTTTGAAACTCAGGCTTGTGTTGAAAAGGCTGAGAAAGACGAATTGATTCTCAGATATAATAAAATAATTGCCGAGCTAACTGTCAAAAATGAAATTTTACAAAAAGAATTGGATGATTTAAAATTAAAACATAGAGTGGCTAAAAAATCAAAAGTTTTGGTAAAGGATATGCAACTAGACTAATTCTGTGAACTTAATACTTATTATTATCTGTTTAGTTTTGATTAATGTTTTCAACGAAGATTAGTTTCTTGAATATTAAAACCTCGCGCTTAGAATTTCAAACATAAAATAACTCAATTAGAATTTAATTTCAAAAGAAAAATATGAAACACTGGACAACCAAAGAATTTATTCTGTTTAGCGACAAAAATTTCAGCCTCCAAATTAATCAAAAACTGGAATGCAAAATTATCAACAATAATGATTGTATTTACGATGGTGTTGACATTGACCTTCTTATAGATAGTCTTAACGCCGAAATTAACAAAAAAATCGAACTTAGAAATAAAATCGAAAAATGTGGAAGCATTATTCGTGAAAAGTTAAGAAATAAAACTTTTGTGTTTATCGAGTGACTCCAATTTTCTAGAATATAACGTTTAAGTATTAAAACCTGTTTATTATGTTAAAGATATAAAGCCTAATAAACTAGGTAATTGTATTGTGCAGTGGCGATTTATTATTTTCGGAACATTCGGTTTTGGAATTTTCGGCCATTTTTATCAAGCCAATTTTGTGGCTAAGCTAAATAATCTGTTTAGTTTTCTTTTGAAAAAGGCAGCTTCGCCAGTTTTTTGATATTCATTGATATTAATAGTTATCAAAACACAAGGCCGAACACAACAATTGATGTTGGTTGATAAATTTATTTTCGGAACTTTAATTTTCGAGCTAAATCTTCTATTTTTTAAAAACACACAAATAACATAGAGACTCAGAATACATAGACTGAATAAACAAAGATAGAGTATTTTCGGAACTATTTTAATTTTAATTAAGTGGCGGATTTTTTCAGATGAACAAAATGGAGATAAAGACAAGGCATAAAAGATATATTGAAGAATAGATTAAATAAAGCATTTTCGTATGTTTAGTTAATTATGGTTAATTTTCGATTTTTTAGAATTAAGGAATACAACGAAGACATAGAATGTTTACAAAGAAACAAGCAATATAAAAAAGCATTGGATTGATTAAATACCTGTAGATAAACATAAAGATATAGAACATTTTCGTATGTTTTTAGGTTGGTATTTTAAATCGGAGAATTGTAGAGGCCACTGCGGCCAAAAAAATTTGGATAAGTTTTTTTTATTCGCAAAATCATGGGGTCTAATACTTGAAAAAATATTCCGAAAATATCAAAGGCAGGTCTTACTTGGCATGATTCTAGAATCAATAAACCTTTATACTGTCATTAGCTTATCTAAATACTTCATTGTTTTTCTAACTATCTTCTATGTTTTTCAAAGTTGGCACACTTTTAAATCGTTTTTAAGGCCAGTCTAATGGTAAAAATTTTTTGTTCTCAATTGTGAGCAAATGCTTGATATATAGCAACTTACAACACAAAACCAAAATTGCCCGCTATGGTTACTCTAATGGGCTGTTTTTTGCGGCAAATTCAATCCTAGAGAGTTTTGAGAATAAGTCTCAATAGAATGACGACTTGTTTAATCGTGATTCAATCTAACCAAAGCAAAAAAACCCCCGCTTGTTGAGCGGGGTGTTGTGTGGATTGATTGCCTAGGCTTGCGCTTGCGCGTCTCTTGTGGCCATTGCTTCGCCCATTGCCATGATTGGACAGTTATCAAGTAAGCTGGTATCGTTGTCAGCTTGCCCCATCTTATAGGTGAATGAATACTTGCCATTGGCCCCAACGGCAACCCGACAAGCCCGCTCGCTATCCTGCCCAAGGTAAAGCCCTTTTTGAATGCCGATAGCGTCAAGCAAATCAGAAGCTTTAATGCAAGCCGCGATGGCGGGAGCAGCATCACGGCGAATAGACGCAAGCAATGCGTGATTGGCTTGGCAAGCTTGGTTAGACTCCAAGCGTTTAGCCCACGTTGCTCCTCTGCGATTGAAGATAGCCCGCCCGGTTTTTTGAGTAAGGATTTTTTCGAGTTTATTCATTGTATTAGTTAATTTAATGTTGTGGTTTTTTGTTACGAAAATTAACCAACTAATTCCCAAACGCGGTTTGCCCTGTCTTGGGCCGCAAAATACTTATCGTTGTTTGCGCTGTCATTGCCCTCCCAAAACATGGTGGTTAGCTTGTAAAGGTTAGATGCGATTGCTTGCAATTTGCGGGCCAATTCTAGGTTTTTGTTCATAATGTTTTTAATGTTTAATTGTTTAATTTAACAAGGTGAATCTAACACAATCCTTTAATCCGTCAATATCTTTTTTAATCTTTTTTTCGATTATAGTTTTCCTAATATTCCGAAAAGCTTTTCCTAATAATCCTAATCTGCGAAAGCAATAAAAAACCTAGGTTTTACCCTAGGCTGTTCTGTAATTGTTTTTAATGCTTTGTTTAGCCAACGCTAATAATGCTTTGATCTTTTACCGTGAAACATTCGGGGGAATCTTCACTTGTGCGGAATTCGCTTGCAAGGCAAAGAGCTTGCGCGGTTTCCTTGGTGCAAGGCAATCCATCGCAGTAATATTCAACCGATGGGCGCAAATTTTCAAAGCTGGCCGGATATAATCTGACATAATCATTCCCATTATGCCCGATAATATAGGGGTAGTTAATCCAATTACCCCAAGGCAAAGATTGAACCGGCCCACGTTCCCCGGACTCAATACCTTGTTTGACTGTCCCAAGATTGGCAAAGTTAATCCCCGCCCGAACATAGGCGCAAGTCCTTTTGACTACGCTATTTGAGACTCCTTTGCGAGTCTTAAGCGGGCGCGCCCATGTAACGGGTAAATGCTGGCCATTATGATTTTTGAGCCTATTAATTATGTCAATGGGTTGCATGATTTTGTTTTATTTGTTGTTTTCCGAAAATGGTTTATTCGTGAATGCCGATAGAATACTGATTAAACGGCAAATTGCAGTTTTCCCATGCTTGGATTTGAATAAGTTTTCCAAAGCAATTGTCGTTTGAAAAGGCTAATTTTTTACCTTGCAATTGGCTGGCGCGGTTTTTGAGACTGGCAATTGATTGTTTTGCCTTATTGACTACTGAAATTTGTTTTGTACTCATAAAATTTTGTTTCTTACTGTATTCACTTTGTATTATTTAAACCTAGAATGCAAGCTCTATTTTGGACTATTTAGGCGAAAGCAATTTTCTCAATTATGAGAATAAATCAAAGGTTACATTTTCAACCTTGCAATCCCAATAATCAGACAAAATAGCTTCTGCCCGCGAAAACCACAATTCCTTATTAAAGTTAATATCATTATCCGTCAAATCCAAATTTTGAGACTGGCCAAAAATCTCGACTTTGCCAAAATCATTCAAATTGCCCGTAACATTCACGCCAGCCATATTACAATAGGTTGAATTGCACCCAAGCAACATTGCGCTTGAATCATCTATTTGAACCAAAGGTTTTCCGCAAGCTTTACAAATTAAATTTTTCATAATTTCACCTTAAACTTTTCAAACTATCATGGCAAGGTTTATTTTAGACTATTTTTTCTCAAATTTGAGAATTAACCACAAAATCAAACTCCACTAAGTTTTTGGCCTAGTGGAGTATCACATATATTTGACTAAATGGGCGGGCTTTTGTTTTCGTGCATATATATTTAGGCTTATTGATTTGAAAATCCGATTATTAAGGCTAGAGCAACAAAAATCAATATCATATTTCTAGCCTAGGCCAAACCCGCGTTATTGTCAATCTTGTTTTGCTCAAAAATTCGGGCTTCGTTGCAAGCTGCCTTGTAAGCTTCACAAACAAGCATAAAATCGTCAAAATTGACTTTAATCCCATAATCATCTAATGAAGCCCATGCACCGTCAAAATCATCGCCAAGCATTTTAATGCTTTCCAAGGCTAACACCCGGTTTTTGAGACTGAAATTATCATGCAAAGCTTTCCGCCATGCCGCGAATGCTGGCATCGTTGCAAGCTTTTCAGCATATTTTGCCTTGCATTTTTCAAAGTGTGCTTTCGGGTCAATTCCCGGTTTGACTTTGCCCCAAACTTTCCATCCGTGCCCGTAGTTTTTCAGGATTTTTCCATCCGCGCAGTAGCAAACTTTGTGTGTCAAACGTTCAATTTGCCCCAATTCACCATGCTTATAGATTGTTGCCATAATTTTTTATTTAATTTATTGTTTGCCTAACATCTACACACTAAACTTTTGTGCTTGGTTTGTCAATATCCAAAATCAGGAAAAATAAGCAACAATTTCCCAACGTCCACTGGACATTTTATACCAAACAAATTCAAGATATACCTTGCCAAGCAAAGTTTGAATTTCCCAATTTTTCCGCCCCTCATTGCCAACAAAACCAAACAAGGTTAAAGAATCATCATTCAAGGGAATATGGTTATCAGCCAAAACTTGAACAATACCATTAAAAGACTGCCCCAAAGTCTCAAAGTAATTGTTTGTTGTGGTAAAAGGAGCAATTTCCTTATTGAGTTTTTTAACTAAAGCGTTTTTGGTCATAATTTTTTGTTTTTTTTCTGTCAACCTATTCGCCTTAAATTTTTTTAACTAAGCTGTCAATGGCAAAGATTAAAATTTTTGAACCAAGCAAACTGTAATTTCCTCGCCTCAATTTCATGTGGCCGATTGACATAAGGCATTAAACATTCTTTACCATACCAAAACTCTTTTCCTTTATGTATTTGCAACTTGCCCTTTAAAATTTGCAAACAATGAATATATTCATGGGCTAAGCCTATTATTTGGCTGTCTAATACTCTGCATATATTTACCCTAATGCTTTTAGGCTGGCCGTTTTGCAAAACTAATTCTGCCACTGTACTATTTAAACTCCAATCTTTGAAAAACTCTATGGCTAAAGGCTTAATGCCAGCTTTTCGCGCAAAGTATTTGTTTGCCCTTGCCAGCATATTAAAACAAGGCTAATGCCAAAAACAAAACAGCGACAACAAAACAGCCAATTACATCCAAAGTTATTTCAAAGTTATGTTTCATTTATTGACAATAAACTTATTTAGCCTAAAAGTAAAGAATTATTTGAATTTATTTAGCGAGAGCAATTCTCAATTTTGAGAATTATAGACAACAAAAAGCCCAGCTTATTAGGCCGGGCTGATTTTTTGGTTTATTTAGCTAACATTGCAAGCGGCATAAAACCGCGCAAAGTCGAATCGCGGATTAGCCTTTTTACAGGTTTCCGCCGTCAATTCTGCCTGTTTTCGGCGCTCTGCCTTATCGGCAATCTTGCTAATGTTTTCCGCAAAGAGTTTGAAGTGTTTTTTTGTCATTTTTTTATTATTGTTAAAGGTTTCTTATTACTTTTTTACTCTAAATTATTTATGCTTGGTTGTAAAGCTTTTATTTGGATTATTTCAGCGAGAGCAATTAATCCATCCGGCTATCAGTATAAGCATTAATCCCGTATTTTGAAAGCACGGCGCAAAAGGCATTACAATATTTCTCTTTGCGGTCTAAGCTTTGGTTAAAATCATGGCAGGGAAAGGCCCAACCGCCATAATAGTTTTTATAACCCATTTTGTTGGCTTTCAACCATTTAGCAAAGCCAGAATTTCCCGGCTTGATAACAGCATTCGCGAATCCGCAACATCCTTCATTGACAACCCAACTTTGGACAACCGGGCTTGAATCATCCAAGGGATTGGCATGACCTTGAACAACCATTGGGACTGGCTTGGACGCATTGCCAGCGGCTAGGCCAGCGGCATGGGCCTCATTGAATACCTTTTGATAATCAAGTTTAACGGTCAAAGTTTTGCCATTTGACTTGTCAATCCCGCCAAGCGCAATCAATTCATTTTTGACCGTAACCGGGTCATTTTGAGCGCGGGTTATAAAACCGCTGGCTTGGCCCTTGGTTAGCGTCAATTTTCTGACATCCGTTTTTGTGGCCAAATAAAGAGCAAAACTTTGGCGTGGCGTCATGTTTTCGATTGTATCAATCATTTTTTTGTTTTGTTAATTGTTTGCCTAACGATTTAACCTTAGTTTTTTGCGCCTAATCTGTCAATTCTAATTTTCAAGATTTTTCAGCAAGTTTTTGATGTCAATCCCAAGACAATACAAAGAGACTTTAGCCCGCTCTTTGTTGTCGCTATTGACGCAAGATTTTAAAGTTTCAAACTCAATTCTGGCATTTTCCAGAATTTGCATAAAAATAAGGTTATCTTTCATAATTTAAACTCTATTCTTTTTAACCTTGTTTGTCAATCTAAACTTTGGAATATTTGCTTTCGTCCAAAGTAAGATGATTGTCAGTTTTGTCATTCAACCACAAAGTTTTGACAATTGCGCGATTGCCATCAGGAATCAAAGCCAGTGAAATATCTTTAGTCTCATTGTAAGACTGGCGGATAACAACTTTCGCAACACTTTGCCCCAAAATTTCACATTCAACCACATTTTGCGCTGTTATGTCAATTTCCAGAGGGGGCTTAACTTTGCCGTATCTGTCATTCAGACAAGCTTGCAAACTATGCATGGTAAACTTGCAAACATAATGGCCCAAAGCTTTATTGACCGTGACTGGCAAACCGATTTGTTTATGATATAACATAATTTGTTTTTTTGTTATATCTAAACTTAGGCTAATTTGTTTTAATTGTCAACTTTTTATTCAAACTATTTTTGATGATTAGTTAGCGCCAACAATAAAGCCATTGTTATAAAGATTATTAGCATAATTTATAGGCCGGAAAAGTAGTGGCGGCAGCAAAAACAAAAGTTTTACCTTGGCTAGGAACATTAGGAACCGCCGATTGCCAGTCAAAACAATCTTTTATTTACGGGCTAATATTTGTAACCAAGGCATGGTTTTCTCATTTCTGAGAATATACCATTTGAAATTATTTAATTGCTCTCGCTGTATTATTCTCAATAAACCAGTCTGGCACATTGCTAGTTTGGAATTCCAAGTGTGTATTTTTGTAGATTAGCCCAAAGCTTGCATGATTTTTGTTGGCAAACCAAATTTCTGGCTTGTTATCTTCATTAAGCAAAATGTGTTGCCCGTTGCCAATGTAACAATTGTATTTGTAGCCAGCCTGTTTTAATGTTTGCTTCATAGTTTTAGCCTAACTTTTCAGAACAAAAATGTCAACCTAGTTTTTGGGTAAACTTTCCAAATACTTCATTGCCCCGTTGTAAGTGTTTTGCGCCTGTTTTTCCTCGCCATTAAAACAAGGATAATAGTCACAATAACCGGCCTTGCGAGCTTTGTCAATTTGCTCGTTTTGCTCTTTTGTCAGTGATTCAAAGTTTGTTTCCATATTTTTAGTTTGTATTTTTTAGCACGGTTTGTCAAATAAAATTAGTCTAAATCTTTTTTCCAATTATTTCGGTCTAATTTGGAACCTTTACCCCTTTTAGGCTTAACCATTCTGGTTTTAAATTCTTGCATGTTGCGCCGGATTTTCCGAAAATTTTCTTTGTAATTGTGCATAATTTTAGTTTTAATTATTTATACACAAAAAGCAATCTCTATTTGAAACAATTAGGGCAGCGATAATCTAAACGGCCATTAACAGCCCAACCAATTGGCGGTTGAATGAATTTATTCTTTAAACACTTTTCAATTTCGCCATTAAAATCATCAAGCGTCATTTTGCCAGTATTAGTGCAAATTGTGGTTGAACTATAAGCTTGAGCGCCACACTTTTTGCAAGTAACCACTGGGCAAACCTTTATTTCGGCGCTAATTAATGTTTGAATCATATTTTTAGTTTTAATTTTTGCGCCTCAAATGTCAAACTTTATTATAAGTAATTCGCCCTGTATATTCAAGCAAATTAACCATTAGCTTGCAAATCAAAATCCCAAGCAACACCCCATCACCAAAATTCAAATCCGAAATCACAAACCAAGCTTTCCAGCCAAGGTAAAGAGAAACATAAAAATGCCAATATGCAAAAATTACTCTGTCAAGTGTGTCCATAATTCTATATTTGGTTATTTAGTCCGAAAATACAAGTTCTAATTTGGTTTATTTTAGCGAGAGCAATTAGCGACAGCCAAAAATTAAAAACAGAGTTTTGTTTTAGCTTTGTATCTCTGTTAATGCTTAACGATAACCCGGACTTTGTAAGTCTTATTACCGTCCAATTTAGGTTTGCAGCCTAAAAATTAATTATCAATTGGTTGAAAAACCGTCCCGGCTGGCAACCTACTAATGTGCCTTAATCCATCATGCTCTCGGCGTTTGTTATAATACCATAACGCCTCATCTTCTTTTGTTTCCATTGGTTTATCAGAAACAATTTCTGAACATGACGACATCCAATCGGTGAGAGGAAAAATTACTTTGTATTTCATGTTTTAAATTTAAACTATTTTATTTACTTTGTCAATCTTTATTCCAAAATTTTCTCTTGAATTTTAAAATTTGGAACATAGGAGGAAATTTTTCGGATTGATTTTATTTCATTGGCGACAAAATCATCTGCCTTTTTTTGGCTGTCAAAAATCCTAATCAAATACCATTCTTCATTATCGCCAGCAATGTTAAAAACGCAATAAACTTTCATATTTTGATTATTGATTATTTGGCCTATGATGTCAACAAAAAAACTGGCTAAGTTTTTATGCCTAGCCAACTTTGCGAATCTTTTACCGTTAAACCAGAGCCAAAGACTCTGCCCCAACCGCTTCCCAGACATTGCGAGTGTCAAGATTAGTCAAACCCTGCCACGCTCGCGCCTTGGCATTCGCGCCAGCCCCAAACTCACTACTGGCCAACTGCTTAAGCCGATTTTCCCCGCCGCTTGACTCATGACTATAAAAATCAGTCACAGCCGAAAAACAATCAAGCATAGTTTCCCCGCGATTACCAGCCCCGCGCACAAACAATTCCCCAAGCCGTTCGACAGTGTTAGTTGCACGGGTGGACAGCTTGCGCTTTTCGCCACCGGTCATAAACCCGGCAAAGATATTCTTGGCGCGGCCAGCATCGCAGGTTTCCCCGGCCAAAGTTTCCATCTTGGCTTGGAAGATTTCGCGGCCAGATTGCATTTCGATAATGGCCTTTTCAACTTCGTCCAATCGGCTGTCAATATTGGCGGTGTGCTTCAAGTAAAAATTAATGTTGTGATTTTCGGCCAGCGAAATATTCAAAGTATTCTGGCACACAACACAGGTGTTGCAATCAAACAATGACAGCCCCATTGACCCGTCATGACTCCAAGCCGCCACCATTCGATTATTGAATTCGCGATTTGCAATGTCAAACTTATCCTTAACGCCTTCAATTTTGACCGTAACGGCATACTTGCTACGCCCGCCACCAGTCAATATCTTTCCAGCCAACAAAATTAAATGGCCTAACGCCGCTTGTTACTTCAATGACGAAAAAAGTGTTTTTGGTTTCCATGTTTCTATATTTACCTATTTGAGCGGCCAAGTCAACTAAAAATCAATCTATTTTTAATCGGCGGCAGCCAAGTATTTCTTCAAAACCTCTGCTCTTTTCTTATACAAACCATCCAAAACAATCTCTTGCCTTGCCATTTCAGCCTCTAAATTGATTATTTCAACACTCAAATTCTCATGTTCATCAGCCAAGATGTTTTTTTTGTTAAAAGTATATGTTTTGTCCATACTTTTATAATTAACTAAAAAAACACGAAAATCAAGAAAAAACTTAGTTTATTTTGCTTTTTTAAGCTCTTTTTGAACTTTTAGCCAGTAATTTTGTGTTAAATGCTTCTTTTTTGCAAAATTTGGGCCTGAATTCCAACATCGGGCCATGCTTTCAAAGTCCTGTATTTTAACAGATTGTGGACAATACCTATTAAGATAAGCCTCCATTACTTTTACAGAGTAGGCTAAGTTAGTACATTGAATATAAGAGCCGCTAATTTTAGAATCAATCCAACAATTTTTGCTAATCATCAGTGGGCCTAATGACATTTTTGAATCCCCATATATTAGCCCAACTTTACCAGAACTTTCAACTTGATGAATAGCTTGGACAAACTTTGCTGGCAAAGCCGCGTTTGTATTTAAAGCCAAAATAATGGGGATTAGGTATTTAAGCATAATTTTGTAAGAATTGGCGACAGCCCAAACCAAGCTATCAGCGTTTTTAGAGGCTTTAGACTCTTTGCAACCTTTTTATTAAAAATAAGAATAAAGAAAAGTGTCGCACATTCATCCTACTTTCTTTTATTTCCTTCTGGAACACCAAGGTTAACTCGCTTTGTGCAAGTCGGCTTGGTAAGAAAGCTCCAGCGACCTATCATTATTGACGGCTAGACAGCTAATCCAGCTAGTAATTTAATTCAGGTTTTCTTCCCTAGGTTATTTTGCCAGTGTGCTACACTGAATTGTTTAACCTTTCACTTTTTCTCTATTCTTGCGGTTGCAAGCCGCTTTACTTTGATTGCTCTCGCTAACTAAATACTAAATTAAACAAACACCAAAGTCAAATTTTATTTCTAAAAAAGGTCTGACGGTCTCAGGTCGCTCAGCTTGAATAGCAAGGATTCAAACGCTGCCCTCAATGAACCGCCAGATTGTTAAGAGCCGGGAAGGCTCGCAACATCCTAAGATTAAGTTTTTTAACTGAAAAAGTCAACAATTTTCTTTGCCAAACTGAAAAAGTCAAAACTAGCCTTTTCTTCCATCCTGCCCAAAGCTATTTTCACTCCAGTCTTATAGCAGAAATTGTCCATTTTGGAGCAAACAGCAGACCCGACAAACCTACCTTGCGGGCCATCCAATTCAATGATTGTCAAGCCGCCCTTTGGATGTCGGCGCTTGCCATCCAAATCCTTAATAGGCTCAACTTTTTGCCTCTTGACAATCGGAACGCCGAAATTGGCATAACGATAGTGCTTTACGCGAACCTTATAACCTTTTTGGCGCAGGCTCTGGATTGATTCACTTGATAGGTTGGGCATATTCTTATATTAGGTTTTTATTTATTGTTTGTCAAATTAAAAAGCTCAAAATCAAAATAAACTCTGCATTTGCCATCTCCTATCATTTCTTCATACAATTCGCCTATTTTTTGACGCAAATTATTTAGATATAAATTTTCTTCTTGTGGTTCGCCGTCAAATACTGATAAATCTATGCTTGTGGACAATTCAAAATGAGAAGAGAAAAGACCCACTGATGGGTCATTGGGAAATTCAATATAGATTTTTTCAATTGTGCGTGTCATGTTTCTATATTTGATTATTTAACCAGAATTGTCAAGCAGAATATAAAACAACCAATCTCTTTACAATCTCCTTATTAATAGCATAATTACCGGCGCGGGTAAAATTCAGATTAACTTTTTTGGCTTTTCCATCTTCCAAAATAAACACACTTCCAGTTTGGCCGCTTAACCAGTTATTTATTTCGGCCTCAGCTTTCAAAAGAGGAAAATCTTTTAAGGCAAAATCAGATTGAAAATTTATTACTGGCGTTCGCGGCATAATCCTATATTAAGCCAATTAAACGAAAGAATCAAGTTTTAAAATACAAACTTTGGTATTTTGTGGTTTCATTCAGGCCATCATAATAACCTTGCCAATAAGCTCTAATTAAAGGATTAATATCATCAAGCCCAAATTGCATTTTGCGCCGGTTAGCAAAACAGAGCATATCAGAATCATCATGCACATAACCACTGGCAAACCCGGCTCTATATTCTTTCTGTATCTTTGTCATGCTTTAAACCTAATCTTTTCGGAAAACAAAGTCAATTATAAGTATTAATTGTTTGCATAGCCGCAACGCCTCTTTCCATCTTTTGTTCAATGCCATTGGTATCAAAGACTTTGATAAAACGCGGATAAGCTGAACCTTGTGATTTAAGATTTTGCGTCAATTGAAACCACAGGCTAAAAATAGCTTTACGCGAGCCAAAAACTTCAAAATGATTCTCGCTTTCAAACATTGACTCAGTTGTATCTGATGCTTCTGTATATTGGAGCTTGAAAATATTCATAATTGCTATTTCTAATTAAAGATTAGACTATTTTTACAAGCTTGTCAAATAAAAAAATACCAAGTTTGCTGTCCTTGGTATCGCATCCAACAACAAATTAGCTAACCTTAATCCATTCGCCGCCCCACGGCTGGCCATTCAAATACCATTGATAATTCTTTTGGTAAATTGAAACTCCAAATATAGCATTAAGCCGCTCTTTGGTGGTATTGCTAAACCAGCCAGCGTTGGTTATCCAAATATCTTTGTTACACCATTTGGCGATTTTATTGCCATGCAAATAAAGAGCTTGGCCATCACTTACTGTATTTCCCAAAGACTTGGCTTGACGGCTATTAAAAGCTCCCACTATCTTGTCTGTAATTTTGCGCATTTTTGTGCTTTGTTTTTATTTAAGGTTTATTAACTACTTATTCAGAATAGATTTTTTCGTAACCAAAAGCAACTAAATTTTCTTAATATTCCGAATTGTCACATTTTCAACGGCTTGATAAAGTTTTTGAGCATATTCAAGAACCGCTTTTGCACTTACATCATAGAATACAGTGGACTTTACAACAATTCCGCGCTTTAGTTGCTCGTTTTTGTCGTTGACAACTCTAACCAAATCCCCATCTTTAATTGTGTCGGTCTGCATAAGCAATAGTAATGGCCATTATTAAAAACAAAACTAGCATTTTTGGCGGGGCTAAACCAGAGACACAACTTCAATCTTGGTTTGTTCCCCAGCCTTTGGCTTCCCCTTGCCTCGCTTAACCCATTCGCCATTTCGCATGACAAAAGTAATGTTCTTGGTGGTATAGATACGCTTGCGGCCACGGCGCTTTGGCGTTACTGGCACAACCGGCGTTTCGACTGTATTTTGTGTTTCATTCATAGTTTTATTATTAAGTTTAGTCTAATGTTCTGAAAATGTCAATCTTTATTCTTCAATTTCTGCCACCATTTTGACAGACTTGACTTCTTGAAACCGATAGTCGCTAGTAAAATCACTAACAAAATGAATCAAGACCTTGCCACAAGGCGAGTATGTAACAATTTTTCCATTGTAAACAAAAGCAATTGCATTATTATACAAATCATCATTTGGCCTAGATGTAACCAAATAAGGAACGCCCTGGGCAATTTCGGTTGCAGACAAGGTTGTGTTTGCTCGCTTTGTCTTTTTGATTTCAAGTTCAATTTTCATAGTTTTTGCTTTATTTAATGTTAAATTTTTGGTTACGAAAAGTCAATCATTTAATTTCGATTGTGGCGTCACTCTTGAAAAACATCAAGCCGCCATCAATAGCGTCAACAATAGAAGTTTTTGCAGAATTCCAAATACGACCGTCGCTCAATCGAACAGCCAGATAACGACCATCTGGATTCGAAAGCACATAAACATTACCATCTGGGTCTCGAAACAAATCGCCAGCTTTGAAATCGGTTTTTCGGATAATATCTTTGGTTATGATTTTGTTCATAGTTTGAGTTTAGGTTAAAAATTTAAAAGAGTCAAGATTATTCAGCAGCCAGCCAAGTAAACAATTCCTTAGAAGTTTCAAAAACAAAAACTTCAAAATTGGCATTAATTAGATTCTTAAGAAGCCCCGCTAAAGTAGGCTCATCGTAAATACAATAACCATTTCCTTTGGTAAGCTGGTTTGTTGACAGTAGTTTATAAAATCCCATCTCGTATTTTTCTCTGGTTACGAAAGCTTTTTCGCCGCAACGCTTTACTCCAATAAAATGTTTTGGCGTAACGTCTTGCACTTTAATTTCGGTTGTATTATCAATAATAACTTTAATCATAGTTTTAGTTTAGTTTAAAAGTTCCGAAAAGTCAATCTTTTATTTAAATAAACCGCCCGTCCTTGTCAGTATATTTCTTTTTAACTGGCGAGGCTGGATAATCTTTGCTAATAGCTTCATGCTTTGTCATGCTGTTGTTGCCAGAATTACCAGTCCCCTGATTCTTGAAAACAGTCATTTGCATATTGCGCTTGACATTCTGCGAAATAACCTGAGTGCCAGCCTTTTTGGCCGCAAAATTAAAGGTTTGTGAACCAACAGTCACACTGGTTTGTCCAGTCTTGCGGAAGGTTTTAAGGGCGGAATTGAATCGGGCTTTGGTGTTTTTATTCATTGTTTTGGCGTTCGCGGTTTGTTCTATATTTCAATAATAGGTTATTTAGTCCGAAAATGCAAGTGTTATTTCCAACTAATATTCAAATCAGTAAGAATCTTTCGCGCCAAATAAATTTCACCATCAGCGCATCCTGTATAATAGGCATTATCATAATTACCACCACAAGATGTATCAAAATCAGAATCATCAGAAAGCATTTTTTGCTTGGCTGTGGTTTTTAGTTCTTCAATCAATTTTTCCATAATTTAGATTATTGTTTATTCGGCCTAAAATGTCAAGTTTTATTTTCTGAAAATGGTGGGCCTTATGGCTTGAGTTGACCATAATGACAGCTTATGAGGCTGCTGTTATTTACCTCGTTTTAACTAAAGGCCCGTAAGTTGCTGATTATCAATCAATTATCAAGAACAATCGGCCAATTACTTTCAACATACCTACTTGCCTCTTCAAAATTCCTAGGCTTGTCATTGTAAAGTTTAAAAACACAACCATCAAGCCCGCCAAAGACAATTTTGCCATTATAAGTTTCCATCGGCACAACAAAAGTTAGTTTGTCAGAATACTTTTTTCCAAGTTCCATCTTAAAAACTGGCTTAAAATTTTTGGCAAGAAAAGACTCAAAATCTTGCTTGTTTTGGATAAGAGAACCATCAGGAACATCAGAACTACTAAAAGTCTTATTGTCCAAATTCAAAGTGAGATAATTATCGCTAAGTACATGATTGTCGCGCTTAAATCCATACTTTTCAGCTAGTTCAACACAAGAGAGGCTGTTTATAACAACAATGTTGGAGATTTCAATTTTCATAATTTAAGTTTAGAGTTTTGTGTTTAAAGAGTCAAGTTTATTGTTTGATTAAACCAGCGAGAGCAATTAATGATAACGATAAGCCACATTTTTAACTTTGGTTGACCAGCAAAGCCGACAATCCAAACATTTATTGTTTTGTTTTGGTGCGCGGCAAGTCCAGCCATTCCTAACAACCGTTGATGTTGTAACACCAAGGCTTTGCGCCAAAGTTGTAAAGGCCGGGCCATCAATCATGTAACTTGAAAGCCTAATATTCAGGTTTTTCGGAACCTTGTTACCCTTTTTAATATAAGAACTGACAATCGAAATCTCTTTAGTTGGCAACCAAAATTTAATCCGGCCACACAAAGAGGCAATTTCGCAAATTTGAGCCAGCATTTTTTCAGATTGCAAATCTCCCGAATCAAACCAACGAAAGTAACCGCTTGATTCTGTGGCATTTATAACGGTTGCCATTGCCAGCACAAAATTAGGATGATTAAAAGCATTTAGCCGAAAATCATGGGCATTTTTAACATTATCATAAAGATAATTACCACGGCGAGCATAGCATTTATTGCAAACGCTTCCCTCAATTTCATATAATTTGCCGCCAGTAATGCATTTTAGTGCCGAAATTGAATAACCATAACAAGGCATTTTGCTTGGTTCGCTCAAATTACCAATAATGGCCTTTGCTTCGTTTAATGTCATACTTAAAGACTAATCTTTATTTACGTTTATGTCAACTTATTTTGTAAGGATTCACGCTTCTGGTGTAACCTAATATATGAAAACATTTATTTATGCTCTTTTCTGCCCAATAGACAATACGCCAAGATATGTCGGGAAATCTAACGAAATGAGATTTCCATACCGATTAAAAGAACACGTAAGGCCTTCAACACTAAAAACAAACACACATAAAAACAACTGGATAAAATGGCTTTTAAAACAAGGTAAAAAACCGATTATTAAAATAATTGATATTGGTGACGAAAACACATACGCATTAAAAGAAAAATATTGGGTAAAATGCTATAAAAAGCTTGGATTTGATTTAACAAACGCAACTGAAGGAGGCGAAGGTATGGCGAGATTAAAAGACAAAAGAGTTATTAAAGAAGAACAAAAAATCAATATAAGTAACACATTAAAAAAGCTTTACAAAGAACATCCCGAAATAATTACAAAAGCAATTCCTAAAATAGTGGCGACCAGAGCAACACAAAACACAAACAAAAATTCAAAATTCAAAAAAGGGATTTCATTATGCCATCTTGGCTATAGAACATACGCTTCTAAACATCATAACCGAATAGAGATAGCCATAACTAAAACTCTGGAAGAGGCGGTTTTTATAAAAGATGTTGTCTATTTACTTTTATATCCAAACGCTTATGTTCCAATTAACGACATCAAAACATACGAAAATTTAGATAAATTAGAGTTTATTAAAAAAATCTTAAGAAAATCTTATTCAAGTAGGTTTTATGGCGTAAACAAATACGGAAAAAAATGGGCGGTAAGAGATAAAAATGACAATAGAGTTGGTGTTTTTGAAACCGAGGAAGCGGCAGCGCAACAATCCGCAATAATAAGAAATTCTAATATTGAAAGTATCACCAGAAAAGATAAATTTGATATTTTTATGGAAATGCTCAGTGACAAAACTTATTAATTCACTTTTTGTCACAAGTAAAGCCAACTGGCAGATTAAAAATTGCAATGTATTTAGGCAATTTGGCGTTACCGAAACTGAATTTGAGTTTTTCCATGATTTAATATTGTATTTAATTTCCGAAAATGTCAACTAAAACATTGAAGCAAAATCGGCGCGGCCATCGCTCCATCCATAACTATAACCATTGGCAAAATTCCTAGCTTCTTTTTCTTCTTTAATATAGAAAGTTTTGACTAAGGTTTTTTGTTTGGTTTCGCCGTTTTCAACATAAACAGCAATGCCTTTACCCCACAATCCGACACAAACCATTGATTGTGAATTACCTAGTTGAGCCGCAAAAAGCATTTCTTTAATGTCGTTAATAATCATATTTTTAGGTTAAGCTAAATTCCAAACAAAGTCAACTTTTTATTTTATTTAAATAAGCGAGAGCAACTAGTCAAGCGCACAATTAATATTTTCTGTATCAATTTTAAAACTATCACTAACAAAAGTCCCCTCTGGTAATTCAGCGTTATCTGCCTTATTGATAGCCTCTTCCAGACAAGATGCCTCAATTTCCATGTCGCCGCACATTGTCCAAGTAACAGGAATAGTAAATCTCATGTCTATATTTAAGGCTTAATTAACGAAAATGTCAAGTTTGTTCTGGCGCAAATCCGTCAATAGAAATAATATTGTAAATCTCGGTTTTCTCAATTTTGAGAATTTCAATTTTGTCTCTCAAAGTTTGATTATGCATTCGCTCTAAAAACTCTATATACTCAATAGCCGCCGCTTCGTTTAGAAAAATACTATTAACATCAATATTGGCAAGAAATCTTTCTAACGGGTTTAAGTGTGCCGTGTATTCAAACTCAAAATACTTTTCAGTATTTTTAAGGCGCAAAACATAATAAGTGGAGATTTTCGTCATGTTCTAATGATGAATTAAAAAGATTAAGAAGTCAACTATTTAATACCTAATTCCGGCAAAGAACCAACAATATTTTTCAAAACATTTCTAATTGGTTTTAAATCAACCATTACCGCCCGAACAGCGACGTTTGGATGAACAGTAGATTTAATTACATTTTCAAGTGCTTGAACGAAAATTTTCTTTTCCGATTCTAACTGTTGAATCCGAGCTATCAAATTAGTATCCATATTTAAAGAATAGATTTTCGTAACAAAGAAGTCAATTATAAAAAGAAATAAGAGCAAGAAAAATCAAAGCTTCCAAATCTGATACGATGGGAAAGCAACAATAAATCTCACCCTCGACTATTTTACACTTTTTAGTTATTAAAATCAATTATTTTGTTATGTTTTTCCAAGTTTTGAGTGTAAGATATTATGATACGATGGTAATAACCCAAAATATCCTCAGTTATGAGTCTGCTTGCCACTATGGCCTAAAAAGAGCAGAGAATAATGACATTAGAATAAGACAGGTAATTGATAGCGTGATTACTGTTAAGACAACCAAAGCCCGTAAAAAGGGTCTCCACAAACTTGCTAACATCAAGGAGGTATTTCGGGAGAACGCGCCTTCACAGTGGATGCAATCGAATAATAAATCAAATAAGATTGTTCTAAATGCTGATACCTTAAACCGACAGGGCGAAGGAACACAGTTAGAAACACAAGAACATAGGCATTGCCAGAACTTATTCTTTCAAACTAATCAGGTGAGTCTCAGAGCAAAGAGCAGAACTGAAGATACGCTACCGCGAGCCTAAAAGATACCGCGCTTGATTATTGGTTTATTTGGTAATTAGAAAAATTACTAAATGGGTTTCCTTTGCTTGTTTCCTTAACCTCCAAGGCTATAGGCGAAGAAAGCACTAAATCGAAGGCGTTAGCCGAAGATTTATTAGCGGAGCTAATTAATAAATATAAATAAATCATTTGATTAGTCCGAAAACAGAGTGTATAATCTATTGAGCCTTACTAGCAACTTCGGCTGGTTTAAAAGGCTTATTTTTTTAATTAAAATTAATTCGCGCCAGCCAAATCTAATTCATGATAAGTCCAAATACTCTCAATCATGTTGCTCTCGCTGATTGAATTAAAATTAATCTAAGAATTAGCCGCGTTAGCCAACATCAGCCAGTTTATAACTTCCAAGCCTCTCAATTGTCTCAGCCTCAGACATTTGCTCTCCATTATTATAAAGATTAAAATCACAACCTTTACAGCCACCAAGAACATATTTGTTTGAGCCTTCAACTGAAATAGGAACAATAAAACTTTTTTTGTTTGAATAATAATACCTCTTACCAACCTCAATTTTTGGTTTGTTCAGTTTTTCCAAGATAGAATCAATGTTGGAAAGTTCCGAAAATTCAACTAAATGGAAATCTTCTGGGGCATTGAAGGTTGCATTTATATAAGTAGGATAATAATAAACAATTGGATAAGCATTAATACATACGTTTTTAATTGTATCTTCCAAGATGATTTCCGAAATTTTACAGCCAATTTTAGAGGCCAAAAAATAAAGCGCGGCCAGTTTTTCAGCCTGATTGTTTGTCTTAATAGCGATATTCTTAATAGTAATCATAGTTTTGTGGTTTAATCTATAGTCAAATAATACATTTTCGTGCTAATGAAGTCAAGGTTTAATTAGCGTCAAGCGAAAGTTTAGCCTTATACAATTCCTCAAGCACAGAGATAGGAAAACTTTGGCATCCTACAACCACCTTATCTTTGTAAACTTTAGCTGTATGTTCTTTGTTGAGAACAACTTCCACAAACTTTAACGCTAAATAAGAATCAAAGTTTTTGAGGTCAGAAAACTTCACAATTGTTATATCGTGGCCAACGTCAGAACAGGTAGCGGTAACAATTTCGCCACTAATATAAACATAAGGATGTTGCATTACCAGACTATTATTGGCAAGAGTATTTTTCAGAACAATATCTGAAATCTTACAGCCCGACTTTGCTGCCAAAAAGTACAAAGCCGCCAGTTTTTCAGCTTGGTTATTTATTTTAATGCGAATATTGCTGTATTTATTGTTCATATTTTTGGTGTTCACGATTTGTTACTATTAAGAGTATTGATTAAAAAGGATTAATTGTCAATCTTTATCTACATTAAATTCAACAATTTCAGAAAGCCCAACAACACAAGAGTCGCCATTTTCCAACCAAAAGTTCATATAACCTTGGCTCCATTCTAAATTAATAATTTTAAATTGCTCGCTGGTTTTGTCTGTATAGTAAATAGTTAGTGTCATAATCAAATTATTGATTTTCGGAACTTAATTGTCAATCTTTTTAACCAATTTCACGCCATCACAAAACACTGTTTTCCAAGGGCAATTAACAACAATATTAGATTGATTAGTAAGAATAGTCTCGTTATTCCAAAATTCTATGATTATGCTTAAACGACTATTGTTACTCATTTTTCTCCCAATAACAGGATTCAAAACTTCGCACTCATAAATCCTAAGTTTTTCCATATTTCCGCAATAAGACATTGCCTCTGAAAAATCCGCAAAAACAAATAGTTTGGATTTTTTTAGCTTGGGGTAAACAAATTCATTTAATTTATATTCTACAACCAGAGAACTATCGGCAGTCCAAGAAGACCATAAACAATTATCAGAAGACTCAAAGACAACTTTGTAGTATTTTGTATTGCTCTCGCTAGTTGTGTTGTTTTCCATAATCAAAGAATAGACTTTAAAAGCGGCCAAATCAAGTATTATTTATTGTAAACTTTTATAAACAAACCAAAACTATTATTTAGTTCCGAAAAGTTCTGGCCGTCGCTGTTTTGCATCACAGCCACAATCAAAGCCATTAGCAAAAGCTTTGGCTAGTTGCTCGGCATTGTGTTCGCCATAATAATCAAAACCATAAGACTCAAGTTTAATATCGTTAATATAAACAGCGTAGCAATATGTTTCGCGTTTGATTTTTGTCATAATTAAAAGATAGAGTAAATGAACAATGATGTCAATTCTTTTTAGCTCGCTTCTTGGCCTTCTTTTTAAGCTTAGATTCTTTCATTAAGTGTTGATAATAAGCATCTAACATCCAAGAGTATGATTGATTTTTTGTCATGGTTTTAGATTAAGTTAAATATACACAGGAGTCAACATAAATTTTGAATCACGACCTATTAAGTCGTTATTTGATTATTTCGGAATGACGACTAATTTAGTGTGTGTTTGAGTTTGGAATGACGACCAATCAAGTCGTTATTAAACCACGACCATTTTAGTCGTATTTCGGCGGAAAAGAGCGAGTTTCGACAGCCTCAATCAAATAACCTAAATAACCAATTTCAATCATTCTTTATATGTATGTTATGGCTAATCTTAACTCAATCTGTGAATCTGAAAGTCTCTCTTTATTTGTAAGTCTCTCAAAACCAAATATTTATATTTATTTTTAACCAATCTTAAAATTGTATTTTAGCCTATGTATTATCCTTATAACCGGCTCAATTTCTTATGCTACGAAAATCAAAACCAAATTAGCACGAAAATCAATTTTGTCAAAAATAAGAAACACTCTCTGTCTTATATTTAATGTCTTCAATTAGCTAGACTATAATCTTACTTAGCCCCGGCAAGGCTGTTTGTAATGCTCAATAGTCCGAAAATGATTAGTCCGAAAAGCCTCGGCCAGCTAGTTTTTACTAGTACGAAAAGAGAAAAAAAGAATTATATTAATTTGTTTTCAGTCTATTAATTATAATCTCATAATACTTTTGTTCCTTCTCAATTCCAATAAAATTTCGATTAAGATTTTTAGCCGCAACCAATGTTGAGCCAGAACCGGCGCAGTTATCCAAAACTAAGTCGCCTTCATTTGAATAGGTCTTAATTAGATATTCTAATAAATCCACAGGTTTTTGCGAAGGATGCAATGTTCCTAATCTGTTTGGAATACTGGCAAACTTCTTAATTGAAGTAGGATTCCTTAATAAAGATATTTGTTTTAATGAGTCTTGTTTTTCAAGCCCGGTTGTAGATTCTCCATGATTGCGATAAGAACCAAAATTTTTACCAGTGGCAAATCTAGCCTTCGATTTCTCTGTGAAGCCTTCTCTTTCTTCTTGTATTGCATTAAACGCACCATGATAAAAGACAGAAACGATTTCATGATTTCTCATTGGCTGCTTTTTTGATAAAGCAATTCCACTTGGTTTAGACTTATGCCAAATCCAGTCGTATCGGAAATTCTTAATATTGCTCATTCTCAAATACGAAGAAAATGGCTCGCTCCCGAAAAGTGCAATAACACAAGAATCTTTTCTTATTCTAATATATTCTGGCCATAATTTTTCAAAAGGAATTATAATATCCCAAGAATTTGAAGTTGAGCCATAAGGAAGGTCGCAGATAATTAAATCAATTGATTTATCATCAATTTCTTTCATCTTTTCAAGGCAGTCAGCACAGTAAACTTGATTAATTTCTAACATATTTTATTTCAAAATACTTTCTTAAATGGTAAGCATAAGCTATTCTTTTTATTCTTAGTCTATAACTTTTCTCCCATTCTTCTGGTGCTTGCAAGATTGAATGAATTTTAGAGGCAAAATCCGCCGCTCTATCATAATAACAAAAAGGAATAAACCTACCATGATTAGCCTCAGAAAGAGCAATTTCCCAGTATTCAGAGAAAGTTAGCTTTTCTGGACTATAAATAAACAATTCTTTTTTATCCATATTAATCCTCTAATCCTAATGCTAGACTAAAACCTTCATTCAAGATTTCTTGAACTACGGACTCAGGAATATTGTGTTTGGCGGCTAACTCTTTGACCTTTTCGGCAATTTGTTCGGTTAAGTTCATGATTTAATTATTCGCTTTATTGCGTTTAATGTCAAGATTTAGTTACGAAAAGCCGCTCGTTAGTCAGTTAAAGCCATAAAAACATAATACGGCCACGCCAAAACTCGCTTCAAAAAGTATTTTCGGAAAGTCCAAAACTGATTAAATTTAATTAGCCCGAAAACAAAAGGCAATATTCCGAAAAGCCCACCAATGCCAAAATAAATAATTGGAATAAGAATTAAATCATCCATAAATCAGTAGTTTGTTTTAACTCATCCGATAGATAGTCCAACCAAAACCATTTTTATTCCATCGTTTTTTGTGCCAATCAATATGCACAATTTCGAGCAAAACTTCTAGTCCCAAGATATTTAGACCGAAAATAATATTGTAATAATCCCAATGGCAAGTAGCACTAAACCACTCTGAATTATTGTAATGTCCGGTCAAGGCCCAAGGCCACTTTGGATTGTGAAAGATTGTCATGTTTTTAGTCTATGTTAAACAAACAACGATGTCAATCATAATTTTATTCAACCAGCCTCAAATATTCCACGTTGGCCAAAATACAAGAGACATAAATAGTCTCATTTTGATTCCAAAACCCCTCGTCTAGTCTCACAACAACTGGCTTAATCGCAGTATCGCTCAACTCAATTGGCGAGCTAATAATAGTTCCAACTGTGTTTTGTGCAATATTAATTCTTACCTTGTCGCCAATTTTCAAATTTACCTTCATGCTTTAATAATTAACTTTTCGTCACTAAATGTCAAACGTTTATTCTGGCTTAATCAACCATTCTTTAATCTGCTCATGGCTAACACCATAAAGACCGTCATGCTGTGTCAACATATACTTGATAGTGCCAATCAGCATATCAGGCTCGCAAAAATCATCTGGATATTCCAAGTCGCCCAAAATATCAGAATAAAACTCAAAGGTTTCTTTTTTAGACCAGTTCTTTTCAATAGCCTTGGCTGCAACTGTTTTAGAAATGTCAAAATGTTGGCTCATAAGTTTTGTTTATTCTATAACCTCGCCTTCGTGAATAAAAGACTTAAGGTGTTTGTCTATATCTACTTTGTCTGAATAATTCTTTTTAAGATAAGCTAATTCACCGTCCAAAAGATAATTAGTTGCCAATTCTTTGGTTTTAAAAATTTTGTCAACCACCGCGCAGTTGTAACCGTCAGTTGTATAAGTAAAGTAAACTTTCATAGTTTATCACTCAAGCCTGTTTTTAATAGCATCCTCAATCTTATTCCATTCTTTTGAACAAAAATCGCCAAAAAACTCAGGATGGTTACGATGAATTTCTAAAAATACCTCTCTCAATTCTGGACAAGTACCATAGATATGGCCGGTAATTATTGCCGTATTCAAAACGGCCAAAAATTCCTTAGCCAGTTGGCCTGAAAAACGAACGTCAAATTCTACTTCCATTGTTTTTTTAATGTTTTTAACCATAATTTTAGAATAGTCTTAAAGACCGCCAAAGTCAAGTTTTCCTTTATTGTCCATTATGATTTTTAGCTCTGTGACATGACAACCCTGTTTGTGGCCACAGATATAAGATTTAGCCTCTCTTTCCGACAAGGCACAATAATATTCAATGCCATCAATCAAAACCATGAAGAAATTATTATCTTGTTTTATTTCGTATTTCATTTTAATCAAAGAAACCGCCTTTTTGCTTGTGCCTGCAAACATAGCACAGCAAACTAATTAGCGCGAATAATCCAATGACCAAAAGAAAATTCATCTTATTTATTCTTAGAATCAAAACTCAACACAACACACTTCAAATTCGTCATATCAAGCCACCAACCCGGCTCAACCATATTTTCATTACCAACCGTAATTTTGTCAATTTCGGCAATTCTGGTAATAATTTCGGCCTTTAGTTCTTCAAATTTCTGGTGTGGAATTTCGTTCATAAATTAAGATTCACTAAAATTTCTGGACTCTACCAAATAAATATTGCGAAAAGAACCTTTGTTTTTTGCGCTCTTTCTCATTAGTTCATAATGAAACGAAAAAGCCTCTCCAAAATCCAAAAATCCTCGGCAATTTCTTTCTCGCCAATAATCGCCATCTTCACTTCCGATAGTCGGCCATTCATATTCATCGTAAATAACAAAGTATTTATACATAATTAAAGATTAGGCTTAAGTTACGAAAATGTCAACTAAATTAAATTTAAATACGAATCCAAAGTTTTCTGAATTTCAAAAACATTACCAGTTCCAAAACTATCAGCCGGAAAAATCTGTTTTTCGTTCATAATAATCAAAATACCTTTCAATTTGCGGCCACATAAATAACTTGCAATATTGCTAGTTTTTGCAAAGTGTTTAAGCGTCATGTCGTTTTTGTTAATAACAAAGAAAGGAAAGGTTTTGCTGTTCATAATTTTTAAGATTCGCTAAATTTCCGAAAATGTCAATGCTTTATTGAGCCATCCTTATGCTTGAAAAACTTAACTGGAAACCTGCAAGTTGACATCATCTGCCGCCTATTCCATTCTTTCCTTGAAATTGGTTTATTAAAGCTTTGGCCATCAACACGCCAGCCATCGCGGTCATAAATAATAATTCCAGTAATTTTCTCCCAAGTTGAAGGTTTGTGCTTTTTGGTCATAATTGATTGTTGGTTTTTCCGAAAAGAATGTCAATAACTATTCCTGATTAAACTATCAAAATCCAAGTCTAAACACAAAATCGCGCAAGTATGATTTAGTCCGAAAACATCCAAATGCTTGGCTTTGTCCTGCCACTCTCTAATGTCTTTTGTTAAAATTGTTGATGGGCAAAATAGAGCCAGATATTCTGCGCTATCTTCTGATAGATTGATTTCTTTTGAGCCGCGAGAGATAATATAGAAATTCTTCATAATTAGAGTATTGGTTTTAACAACAGACAAGTCAACCATTTTTCAATTCTCTAAAAACAGCCCAAAAATTACTAAAATCCTTTTTATCTGATTTTCGCGCTAAAGCCTTATATTCACTTATCTTATCCCCATGAATATTAAATGCCTCATTCCGAATTTCAAGATTATCTTGCTCGCCAGCCAATTCAATTGCTTGGCGATAAATGGGCTCTTGCTCGGCTGGAAAATTTGTTAGAATTTCTTGTGGCAAGTGAATACCGCGCTCAATATCAAATGTTAGGTTTTCTAAACTCTTTTGTTTATTTATTGGCCAATTAAATCTCATAATTTAAGTATTGATTTTCGTAACCATCAAATCAAGCAATTTCTCCAGTTTCAGCAAATTTAGTCAAGAACGGCAGCAATTTCTTAACTTGGCTCTGTGTCAAATGCATTCTATCATAGACCAAAACCTCTTTAACCCCAAGTTTTTGGCTCAATTCTTTGAAAGTTACTTCTTGCCAAGGCATACCAATCATTATATGATTTTCTTCAACGCCAAGCCACAAAAGCCGCTCATCTTCAATAGCAGAAGAAATTTGCATATTGCATTTACGGCCATTTGCATCTTTAAATTCACGATAATCAAAGCCTCTGGCTGTTTGTTTTAGTTTCATATTTATATTCTGTATTTTTACCACCAAAGAGTCAAACCTTTTTCTTCAAATGCCAACAATTACAAACGCTACACAAATAAGCTGTCAACCTGTGAAATTCACTAGGCGGAACAACCTTTTTGATATGCTCGACATAACTATAAGCATCTTTCTTTGATAAAAACCTTTGTTTGGACAAACAAACTTGCCTGCTGCTTGGCGGCACTAAAGATTTTTGTTTAAGCCTTTGATAGTGAGATATTTGCATCTTTAATTACAAGCTACCAATTAGCCGTCACATTCACTGGCACGGTTTTGTAAAGTTCCAAGACTGCATTTTCCCCGTCTGCATCAATAATATTAATATTATTACCTAAAACCAAGGCGTCAGACAAACCTTGTTCGGTAATTTCGATGAGTTTTCTTAATCCAGAATTACTTTCATAAACAATCTCTAAAACAATATTGTTTGGGTTGCCGTTAATTTCATTGTCTCCAATTTGACAATTAAAGTCCCCATCCACGACAACGGTATTAAGGCTAATTTGTTTGGCTAGACTAAGGATTTTGTTTTCGTTCATAATTGTTTTCGCTAAATTGTTACCACCAACAAGAGATTAAACTTTCGGAACATTAAAGTCAACCATTAAAAATTATTTCTACACCATTCCAAAAGCCATTCATCGGACTGTTGGCAGGCAAAATCATATTCGGCGCACCAACAAAAATCTTTATCTGAATAATCGGGCAAACTATCAGAGGCATAAGCACGACAAACCTCTTCTCTGGTCATGTTATCGAAAAAGAAATCCATATTTTTAGCTTAAACTTTTTATTCCAAAATGTCAAGTTCTATTTTAGAAGCATACAAATTTACTTCACAAACCACCGGAACGCCTCTTTGCCAGCTTCCCATGTCTGAACTGTAGCTATAATCATCATAGCTCTTATGCAGAGGATATTTTTCGCTCTCAGCATCAATTACTAATTCTCTTTTTTCTGGCTGATAAGGCTCCGGGTTTTTTAATTTCAGGCTGAAAATTATAATGCGCCTTAAAGAATTGCACAAAAATCGGATACTTCCAAGTAACCACAACCTCTTGATTGTCAGTAACTTTTGTTTCTAAGACTGGCTCGCCGCTGAAAATTTCAAAATACCCACTTGGTTTTTCGCCCCAACCGCCGTTTTTAAACGCATAATAAGAAGTAATATTGCAATCTTCAAATCCTTTTGGTACATAACAAAGACGGCGAGGATTGGGAAGTGTCGCAGAAGTTTTAATTCCAGACAAAAACTTAATAGCCGCTTCTGGCGTCTTAAATAGCTTTTCTTCGTAATCGTCAATTACGGAATAAGAATTGTTGGTTTTCCAAACGGTAAGTTTCATGTTTTTATGCTAAACTAAATACTAAGACCTGTCAACCAAATTGTGCCATTTGTAGTTTTTAAAAACAAATCCTTGACCATTACAACTGCTACAAATTCTTTGTGTATAAGAGTTTATATAAGAACCAGCCCCGGCACATTCTGGACAACGCCGCTTGTTTTTCCAGAACGGTGAATACCAGAAATACCAAGTTTGGAGCCTATTCTTAAACTCATAATAAAAATGAAAAGCCCAGTCAGGCCAAGTGCTTGGCAGGAATCTCCAATAATGATTTTTGAGCCATTTAATCATTCTCTACCTTAGAAAGATTTGAAAGCGCACAACAAACAGTCGAAACATAAATTCTCTTATCTCTAATCCAGCCGCCAGTATTATCGCCATAACCAAGAAAAACCAACGCAAAAGGATTTGGGCCTTTAATTATATGCGTAATTTCTCCTTTAATATCGTCATATCCGAAAATATGGACTTTATCGCCAATTTTGAATTTTTTCATAATTAAAGATTAAACTTTCCAAACATCCAAATCAACAAAAAACCGTCTTTTCTGTCAACTGATTAACATCTGTAATTTTAACCTTGGCATCCTTGGGCGGCTCAACAATCAAAGTATTGTATTTACCACCATACAAAGTCATGAATTGCAAACTTTTGTTTGTATTGTTTTCGTCAATTAAAGTTAAAGTATTAGCTTCTGTGTTCCAAAGCCATTTTCGGTCATCAATAATAACTTCCGAATTGTCCTTAATTGTTGATAGATAAGCAGTTCGGCCTATATAATCTTGGTTAGTAATTGGCTTCAAATCTGGATTAGCCGCCAAAACCTTCTTATACATTTCATAGTCAAAACCAACCAAGTCTTGAAGAAAAAGCGGGACTACTTCTTTTTGATAGCTGGTAATTTCACCACCCATTAAGGCATAAGGTCGCGCTTTGATTATTTTTGTAATGTTTTCGACTGTCCAAGCGGAAACCGGCAAGAAGGGAACGCCAGAGATAAAAAACGCACTATTTGAAACGAACGGCAAGCCTATTTGTTCCATGTCAACATGAGCATAGTCTAGCAGGATATAGTCGCCAATTTTGGCCATTTTAATAGTCGGAGCCTTTAGTTTATCCAGAATATCCTTATATTGCTCTTTGTTCTTATTAATCCAGCCAGAAAACTTGTTCGATAGGCGAGACGGGCCATGCTCAACACTGTATTTTCCATAAGTACATGACGCGCAAAGGCAGTTCAGCCGCCGACATTGGCCAGCCTTGAACAAATCGCACTCTTTGGTTTTATCGCACCAAACTGTTTGAAGCTGCGCCGGTTCTCTTTTAGGCTGCTTGAAAAGAGCGTTGGCCGGGTTGTAAATGTGTGCGTTAATGAGCATAGTTAAAGATTAATCTTTATTTTCCACAATATCAATCTCCAAAACATTGGCATTGTCAATAAACTTGGTTTCGCCGTTTTCTGGAATGATGGCGTAATAATCTTTGGTCACAGAAAAGGACTTGGCCTTAAGATGTTGGATGTTGCCACTGGTATAGAGGATTTTAATTATCATATTTTAAGTTTAAGTTTTCGGAGCTAATTAGTCAAGTTAAATTGTCGCTGAAAATGATACCAAGATTGAATAATTTCGTGCATTTCTTCAAGGCTCAAAGTTTTGACACTCAAAGTAAGTTTAGTCTCGCCGGTTAAATCAGCCATTGTACCTAAATGAATTTTGTCTCTGGCTATGGACAAAACATTCTTTTGAGGATGAAAATTGAATTTTAACATAATATATTCTAAATTTCTGGACTTACCGCCTGATTTTCGCCGCCAAACTTCTTTTTCAAACTCTCGAACACCGCTTTTTCTGCTTTAAGTTTTTTAGCCTTTTCCTCTTTAGCCTTGGCATCGTATTTGGCCAAAATATCATTAATATAATTGGCAATTTCTACATCTAGTTCAAGGCCAGTAAGTTGGAAGAAATTTACAGGAAAATGAATTTCATGATATTCAGTCTCGCCGTCACGATATTCATAATTAAAAGCAAATGATATTTTATCACTGGACGGCTCAATACTAATCCTATCAGAATATTGAATCTTGTGATAGCTCCACTCTGCACTCTCTAGCTGCTGGCCATACAACATTTTGCAATAAGGATTTTTGTCAAACTTGGTTTCTAAGATAGTCCAAATTTTAGCGGAGATAGACTTTGCTTGTCGGATAAATTCATCAGCTTGGTGGTCATAATTCACCTGAGCAGTACAAAGTTCTTCTTTAAGTTGTTTAAGATTGTTAATGTTCATAGTTTAAGGATGGGTTTTACAAACAATAATGTCAACACTTTTCAAACTTCCAAGCGGCCAAATCACCTTTATCAGTAAAAATAACCTGTAAATTAAAATTCCGAAATTCGCAGTAAAGAGTTTCAGCCATTTTTTCAATCAAATAGTGCGGAACACCTTGAGATTGAAGCATTTCTCTGATTTCAGAGGCGTCTTGGTTGTCAGAGATTTGGTAGGTGATTGTCATATTTTATCCAGCCAAAACAATTTTCTTGTTAATCCAAATACCTTTTCGTCTAATTTGTTTTTCGTATTCTGCAATTATTTGATTAGCCTTGGTTTTGTTTACTTTTTGCGATTCAAAACTCCAAAATTCTGGTTTATTAGTGCGACATTCCACGCTACCAATTAAATTGCCATCTAAAAATACATGATTAGTGGCGAATCCTAAAGTTGCAAATACAATGTTCATAATTCAAAGAATAAACTTTCAGAACAAATACGTCAATCAGAATATTTCGGTATCAAGAAAATCTTTGATTCTTTGATTCATGTTGCGCTTCGCATTTTCATAACCTGCATTATGTCCATTGGCCCAACATTGACCAAATTTAAGAAACAAACCAGAGTCTTTTATTTTCTTTTGGTCTTCTGACGACAGGCTTTCAAAAAACGTGCTGAACATTTTAATTTCCATATTTCAAGAATAGAGTTTTGTGGTTAGGTTGTCAAGAAAGAATCGAACGTGCAACGATTTTAAGTGTAATATTAGATATGAAACAGGTTCAAATAGACGAAAATAAATTAATTGAATATCATTCGCAAGGTCTTGATTGCGATAAAATTGCCTCTATCTTTAACTGCGCCCGTTGGACAATATCTAAAAGGTTGAAACTATTAGGTTTAACTATTAATAAAGCCAAAAGAAATCCGCTTACCAAAGAAACAAAACTGGTAATGTCGGAAAAGAGAAAAGAATGGATTCGCAATAACCCAGATAAACATCCGTGGCGAAATCATAATAAATTTAAATCAGTTCCTTGCGAGAAGGTTAAAGAGTGGCTGGTAAATAATAAAATTCAATTTATTTCCGAAATGGAGATTGAGTGCGCTGATAACCACACTTATTCTATAGACATAGCATTTCCAGAAAGAAAAATTGGATTAGAAATTAATGGAAACCAACATTATAACCGCGACGGAACGCTAAAACCTTATTATCAACAAAGAGAAAATTTGATTAAAGAGCTAGGCTGGCAACTGGTTCAAATACATTATTCATTGTGTTTTAATTTAGCTAAAATACAAAATATTGTTGAAAATGTTTTAGCCGGTAAAAATGAGGAATTTTTTAATTATAAAGAGTATTTTGAGGAAAAAGCCAAGAGAGAGCAAGAAAAGAAAACACCTAAAAAATGTTGCGATTGCGGCTCTGAAATTCATAAATATGCAATAAGATGTCGGAGTTGTGCGTCTTCGGCTATAAACAAAACAAGAACAAAAAGATGTGACAAAGAACAATTATTGGAATTAGTAAATAAATTTCCAATGACAGCAATAGCTAAAAAATTCGGAGTTTCCGGTGGTTCTATTAAAAAATGGTGTAACTTTTACAATATAACAATTCCAGATAGAAGAGGATATTGGGCCAAGTTACAATATGGCAAAACAGAGCCTCAAATAATTATTTAAATTGGTGGTGTTGGCGGAAATCGAATCCGCATTATCCAATTATGCACATTCTGTTTAGAAGACAGAGCCATTACAACACCATTAAAATCAACGACTTACAAAAGTTTTCGGAATCATTTTCAGAACTACTCATTAGCTCAACTAACTCTTCTGGCTATTGAAATAATCCAAAGTCTCAAACAATTTATACAGCGGCCTACTAACTTCTTGCCTAGTAAATTTCTTAGTTAGTTTTGCGGCGTAATCATATTGCAAATTACCAATTACCTTGGTCAAAATTTCAATTTCCTTCTCTGTAAGACTGATGTTTATGATAGCGTCCATAGTTTTGATTATTGTCTTTTATAACTACAAAGTCAACTAATTTCCATCATGTCGCCCCGACTCAATAACTTGATTGCAAAATTTGTCAATCGCCCACTCTATGTCTTTTCGTTCTAAAGTATCCAAAAACTTCAATTGTTCAGGCGTCCAGCCATATTTGTCGGTTTTCATTGCCATTTTGAAGGCTTCTTTGTAATTAATCTCTTCTAAGATAGCGGCCAAAATCAAAGATTCTCTTTCTGTTAATTCTATATTCATAAATTATCCCCAAGCCAGCCATGCTCGCAAATCAAAAATTGAGCCGCTTTAACATGCTTAACTCCTGCTTTTTCTAGCTTTTCAATTTCTGAATCTTCAAGTTCGCTGGTTGGCGCACAAAAGATGTTCTCTGTGTCGTTCCAATACCTTTCGCCAAAAATTTCAAAAATCAAATCACTGGATTCTTTACCTTTCAAAACTAAACAGTTTGTTTCAAATGCTTCAATCATAGTTTTAGATTATACTTTCCGGCTCAAAATGTCAATCAATTTTATTAACCATTCTCTTAATATTCTGAATCTTACCTCTAAGCACAAGACATTCTTTATTTTTATATTCAAAAACGTCCTTAATAACCTTTAGGTAGTCACTCAATTGGCCATCGTATAAGTCCATACAGTTGGTTAAAGCCCACAAATCAAGTACGGATTGTCTATATTGTGGAGGCAGCATTTTGACCGCATCTTTGATTGTTTTAGCCATAAACTTTCTTAATTAACCGCAAACTCTTGCAAAACATCGTGCCTTTGTACTCAGTTTCGTCGGCTCTCAAGCCGTTACAAGTTTCAAAATGCGGACTATTGGCTTTGACCTTCCAAATTTCAAAGGTTTCATTACCGCCTACAGAGTTTTTAACAAGGTCTAAAGCATTTTCAAAGGTGTCGAAAACAAACAAAAACTTATTTCTTAAATTTTTAGCATCAATTAGTTCATTTTCAAAATAGCGCAAAGAAGTTTCGGTATGAGCCGGGACTAAATGATATTCCGAATCCAGTATCCAAGAATGGTTATAACTAACCAATTCATTGGTAATGGTAATTCGGCTTAATACTTTATATGCTATTTTGGATTTACTCATAATTGCTTTTACTGATTAAAGATTAAACTTTCGGCACAAGTTTGTCAACATCAAATCCTCGCATTTCCAAATAACCTTTAACGCCAAGCATTTTTTGGTAAATTGGAAACCAAGCTATGTGGTATTCGCTGCCCATCATCCTTAATTTATCCTGCAAATCAAAGAAAAACCTATATAAATCTTTGCACTCTTGGTCTGTAAGGCTGTTGCCAATTTCGAATTTGTGGATTAGTCCTTTCATCATGTTTTTAGCCTTCGTTTCTCAATTCCCAATTCAAATCTTCCGGCTCGCCAAATTCACCCAAAATCAAATCGGCCTTGGTTTGAGCCTCCGACTCGGTTTTGGCATAAAGAGTATAAATGCCCAAAACTTCATCTTCCAAATCTGTAATCTTAAGGATAAACTTCATAGTTTTGAGAATAAACTTTTTATTAACTAAAGTCAACCTCTAATTTCTCGTAAATTTCAAATCCACTCCAGTTAATTTTATTAAAAGCAACAAACTCATCTGATTCAACACCTTCGCCGCCACAGTCAGAAATTGCCACTTTAATTCCGTTCTTACTAACATCAAAAACAGTTTCCCCAAAATACCAAACAAGATATTTATCAGAGGCTACAAATTCAGATAATTTATTTAGTTTTTCAAAATTTCGCATATTTAAATATTAGCCTTTTGTGTCAACAAATTCAAGCATTATCTTTGATATACTTTTGCAACTCTTTAATAACATTTTCTGTAGTATCAACATACTGACAAAGAGCATGAGAATAGAAATCAAACAAAGGATATTTCAGCCGCAACTTAACTATTTCAGCCGCGAAATCAACATTTGGCTCTGGCAACGTAACCGTCTTGCCGGTAATTCGTTGCAAATCACCCAATATAGAAATCAAATTGTCAAGGTTATTAATTACCGTGGTTTTATTGGCTTCCGCAACCAAATCATCAATCTGGCTATCAAGACCAACAAAATCTTTTAGATGATTAATAAACTTGGACTCATTATTTGAAAGATCACTCCACTTTTTGTAATTGACAATTTTCTGAATTTCTGGACTATTTTTAACAAAGTTTTCCAATTCCGTATGCAGATAAGAAAACAAGCTTTCCATATTGGGGTTTTTGGCCAACTTTTTGACCGCAGGCTTAGTATAAATCCCAAATATATCATTAGGAAGGCTGATTCCCAAACACTTAAGTTTGTCTTTTAGTTCCGAAAATTGATAATCAGAAATACTCTCGCCATCACTAATCATGCCATAATGATGCTTTTTGTAGCTTTGCAATACAATGTAATAGCCCGAATCATTCAGAATATCTAACTCACAAGGTTGCATTGCATTATAATAATTCCTTGCGCCGTCATACTTATAACACTTAATAGTTTCAGTTCTATTATAAGACAATTTTTCGTCCTGCAAACTTGAGATTAAAATATAAGGATAAGAATCAAAGCCAGAATCTTTGGCCCAAGCATCAAACTTTGCCTTGTCAGTATATTCAATCAAACGTACCGGACTGCCTGAATTGATTGTGGAGCGCAACCGATTGGTCATTTTTTGCGGCTCAATATCTTTGACTACATATTTTATGCTAGGCCCAAAATCTAAATAACTATTGACATGAGCTTTGAGCTTAGTTTTGCCTTTGAAATAAATTTCTGAAACAGTAATTCCTGGCGCAACATCCAGATGCCAAACATGAATTGTCTTGTTATGCCAAGTAATTTGACCGCCAGAACAGAATGACTCCATTAGGTACTTAAAATTCGTACTTTTAATTTCGTTATAAAGACAGTGAACCTCATAAACAGTAGAACACTTTTCAAACTTATCCAAAATATGTTTTTCTACTTCTTGGGCAATAGAGTTGAGTTTTAAAGCAATATTTTTTGTAGTCCTTTCGTCATAGGAAAGACCTTCCCGGCCAGCATTAACATCCAAATCGCCAATTTTAAAAATAATCTGAATATCAGTGTCCAGCAATTTGGAACCAGCATCGGTCAAATCAGAAGAATGCCTAACTACGGATTTATCAACAGGATAAGAATAACACCCCATGATGGCAGTAACAGTTTTCGAGCTATAATAGTCAGACTTAAAAACTTTCCAGTCCGCGCCTTCCAAAATTACAGGTTTGTCAACAATATTAATTCGTGCGCCGGTAATTTTAGGACGAGGATTAAAATATTGATAGATTTCAGCGGCTTTTTGTTGAAATTGACTATGGAATTGTACTGGGATTGAAATTTTTACTTCAAACCCTTGCGGTTCTTGGCTTTCTGATTCGCCAAGGAACATGATTTGAGGAATTCCATTGCTACCTTTAAATACTTGGTATGAACGCTTTTTGTTATCAAGAAAACAAGTGCAAACAAAGTTATCGGCAAATACCAACGATACCAATCGGCCCGCCCCGATGCTCCCAGCCACTTCATTACTTTTGTTTTTAGTCGAATAAAAAGCCTGAGTATAATTATTCATCATAAACTCGTGGCTCATACTTATTCCGTAATCTCTCACTTTTAGAAATGATTCAAAAGAATTCGGAACGTGGCATTCGATTGGAACATCACGCTTTCCAGCTTCAATATGTGAATCAAGCGCATTAGCACTCAATTCTCGAATAATAGCAGTAACCTTGTCTGAATAAATATTTGAAATTAGAATATTAAAACTCTTGGCGTTAGCTTTAATTGTAAACTCGCCTTCAATAAGGTTGCCCGTGCCAATCTTCTCAATCTCAATTTCTGGTTGGTATGTAATCATGTTTTAAGTATTTATTTTATTGCAGAAGTTGTCAAGTATTCTATGATACTTTATATTGGCGAGCGCGGTAGGATTTGTCCTACATTTCTTTGGCCATTTTTGCGTCCTTACTTAGACGACACGCTCATTAAAAAGAAGCGTTAAAGGAATTGAACCTTTTCTACCATAAATTTTTGTTCCAAAGGGGACACCGGAATTTATTCCGGTGGTGAATTTGGATGTTGTTTGCTTTTTCAAGTTTTTAGTGTAATATAGATTGATGGATGATAAATTAAACAAAATAACCAGAAAGCACGGTAAGCATACGGCTTACAATCTCAATTATTATATCGTTTTCTGTCCGAAATACCGGAAAAGTGTTCTCGTCGGTGATATAGCGATTCATACTGAAGAAATCATACGGCATATTGCGGATAAAGTCAACGTAAAAATCGAAAATTTAACGGTTGCGCCTGACCATGTTCGTGTTTTTCTGTCTGCGCCACCTAGATTATCACCGCAATCTATCGTCAAACGTCTTAAAGGAGCTACCGCCAACATCTTACGCCAAAAATATCCTCAACTTTTACGGTTGCCAACTTTATGGTCTAGCTCGTATTATGTGTGTACGGTTGGCTCTGTATCTGATTCGGTAGTAAGTCTTTATATCGAAAACCAGCGTGGCAAATGATAACCTACAAGTTTCGCATCTTTCCAACCAGAAAACAAATGGCGATTCTCGCCAAGATGGAAGACGCGCATCTTAATCTTTACAATACCGCACTCGCCGAAAAGAACGACCAATACGAGAAAACCAAAAAATCTGATTCCGTATTTACGCAAATTAAACGATTTGTTCCGGCAGTTAAACAAACCGAAAACGGCAAGCTTTGCAATTATAGCTCGCTCCAGCAAACCATCAGACGCCTTCACAAGAGTTTTAATGCTATCTATAACCGCAGAGGCGGTAAACCGCGTTTTAAAAAGACCGTTCCTCTCGAATACAGTACTTATGGAGATGGCTGGAAAATAGTTAACGATAGTCTGCGTATTCAGAATGTTGGTTTTATTTCTCTCAAAACACACCGGCCAATTGACGGTAAAATTAAGAGTTTAGTAGTCAAGAAAAACGGAGACAAATTTTATGCTTGCGTTGCTTGCAAACGTATTTCCGCTCCGTTAAAACAGACAAACAAGGCTGTCGGCATAGATTTCGGTCTCAAAACGTTTTTAACAATGTCAGACGGTGAAAAAGTCGAGCACTCTTTACCGTTAAAGCGTTCGTTAAAGAATATCGCCAAAATTCACCGCCAAATCAAGAAAGCAGTCGAGTCTAAATCGGCTCGCAAAGAGAAACTAAAACGCAAAGCTTTACGTTTAACTTACGAAAAAACCAAGAATCGTCGGCTCGATTTCGCGCATAAACTAAGCCGTAAAATCGTCAACGAAAACTCTTTTATAGCGGTTGAAGACCTCAATCTGCGAGGCTTGACGACCGGAATAAAGAACATCAACCGCAAATATTCCGATGTCGCAGTCGGCATGTTCTATGATTTACTCGCCTACAAGGCTGAAAGTGCTGGTAGGCAATTCGTTCGCGTTAATCCAAAGAATACGTCTCAGGCGTGTTGCAAATGCGGAAAATTAGCCGGTCTAACTCTTAAAGACCGAGAAATTGTCTGTGATTGCGGACATTCCGAAGACCGTGATATTAACGCCGCCAAGAATATCTTGGCTTTAGGATTAAAAACCGTAGGACTATACGGTTCGTTAGAACTGAGTGCAAACTTGGTTCAAACCAGAAGCTCCTGAATTTATTCAGGAGAGTAGTCACTACACTAAACGCTTCGCAAAACTGCTGGTTTTAATATTTAACATTGTCAAGGCCAGCACCTATTTTCAGACAGGCTCAAGCATCAACCTTTATAATGCTCAAAATTTTATCCCACTTAAAAGACCTTACTCCATGCCCAAAAGCGTAACAATTAACCTTATTTTCGTCACGGTCAATCGCTCCTGAGACTGTGTACATTTCATTATATCCATCCTTTTGATACAGGATTTCGTACCTTTCAACATCACCTAACGCCAGTTTTAAAGCTTGATTGTCAATTTTCATATTTTGATTATTACTCTTTTCCCCATAATTGTCAACATTAAAATCAAAAACTTTCTTCTTCAAAATCACAGAGTCGGCAAATACTGTTCCTTTAAATGGTTTCTTTCCAAACACATAAGCATAAGGATGTTGAGACTCAATAATCTCACATTCGAAAATTAAAATTCCATCCTTGGCATTTTCTGTTTTTGCGTCTTCATAATCATAATTTACATAATTAACCGCTGATTCCAAAGAGTCAAAACAAAATAATGGTTTCAAAACATCGTCAGTAAGAGTTTCCTTCCCAACAAAATATTCCTTGTGTCCGGATTTATCCGAGCAACAGGAGAAAAATTGGCCTGAATTATAGCTCATTAATTGTCCATTATAAGAGCGAACAATCTTAAACGCCTTCTTTGTCTTTCCGGCTTCTCGAATTAGCTTGACTCTTGAGGCCAAAACAGTTCCAATCTTCTCTTGGGCTAAATTATGATGCACTGGCTCTACATATCCTAAATATGGCGTATATTCACATTCGTAAATTGGATAATGAATACTATCGGCCCAATGACATTCGTTTTTAAGAAACATCGCGGCATGTTCTAAGGTGTCGAATACAAAAATAGGACTATTTTCTGATACTGTCCACTTTTTGGTGCTGTATTTCAGATAATTCTCTCCGTCTAAATCACTAATATTAGAAGTTGTAAACGAGCACAACACATTACCAATTTTTCGGACTATTTTATAGGCTTTCATATTTTATAAGTTTTTTCAAGTTTTCCGCTTAATTCCATATTATGTTCACGGCAATAATTTTCGGCACATTGCCAGTTTTGTTCATAAATCGTTATGCTAAAAGTTCTGCCGCGAAATTTATAATAAGCAATAAACATCAGCAAAGAACTTGGCTCTTCTTGTCCGTCATTACCAAGAATCTGATTAAGTCTATTCATTGTCTAGAGTTTTAACTTTTCCAGCTTTTTTGTCAATGTAATTTCGGAACAAAAATTTGATATATCAACAATATGGCGAACTCTATTAAATATACAGCGCGAAATTTGGTCAACCCTATCTACTTGACATTCAAAAGCTTCTAATGGTTTATTAGGTCTGGAATAGACGGAAGCATCATAAATTGCTTGCTCAGCATTCTCATAAATAAATAAATCTTTATTATCATCTGGCGCGTCATTTGAGGCGCAAGTTTTTTGTCCGATTTTATATTCAACAAAATACCAAGGTTTTAGTCCTGTATTTACATAAATTAGATAGTCATTAAAATACATCTGAGAAGAAAAATATCTTCCGGCGTAAACAGAAACAACTTTGTAGGCGGTCTTCATTTTTTAATTCTAAACTTTCGGAACATTAAAGTCAATACTCAATTTCTTTAAACACAACGGCCTTAAAAACCTCTGCGACTAGCTGTTTATAAACACTTTGAGCCTTTTTAAGAGGCATTTGTTTGGAATTTCCAACTTTGTAATAATTGTCGCCCGATTGAAGGTGAAAACGATTATATACACAATCGTTATAATAAAAACGTGGCCTAAATTTATCTTCCAAATGCAATCTTAATGCGTGTTTTGCTTTATCAATACTGTAGAATAACGACTTTCTAGAATTGAGTTTAATAGGTTTTCCGTTTAGCAAAATAATTACTAACTTAGTTCCTTTTAACTCTTTGTCTTTAAGAGTCGCAAAGGCTTGTTTTTTAAGGTTTGTAATATCCATAATTTTAGGATAATCTTTATAAACAACAAAGTCAACTAGAAATTCTCCTAAATTTCAATCTCCACAATAAATCTTCAATAGCATCAGCGGCGTTTTTGATTTTCTTTTCTTTCTTGTTCGGGAATAAAAGATGTAATGATTCGTGAATTGCGGTATTAAGCATCCTCTTTGCTGGCAAGCCCGACTCGACAATAATCATGTCATTTTTGCCGTGGTTAATAAGAGCCACGCCATAAGCCTTGCTAAGTTTTATTTTCTTTATCATCTTTATTTAGAAATTCAGCAATTATATCGCCGTGACACTTTCCCGGCTTACAAAAACAACCTAGAACTTTATCTTTCAAGGCTAAAATTCTTTGTTTGTATTGTTTATCATTTTCTATTCTTGAATAAAAGTCAACCTTAAAAGCGGCAATTGCCTCTGCTCTGGTATGAATTTTCTTACAGATGGGGCAATATCTATCTACAGGATGCTTGTTTCCAAAATAACCATCTTTGCCATGACCGGGTCGGCCAATATAAACATCGTATTTTTCAAAATTAAGATTTACAACCTTGGTCATTTTTAGCCTCTGTAATTGGTTGAGCAGGAGCATCTTCAATGATAATTAGCTTTTCTTCCTTTGGTTTAGCCCACACATTAGTTTTTGGGTCTAAAACAACCAAAGATACACTTACCTTCTGGTCGCCAGTTAGGTTTTGGCCATAGAATAGGAAGTCTTCTGGCTTGTGTTTAATGCTTTCAAATACGTTTTTTTCGTTTTCTAAGCAATCTTCTGGAATCTCATATTCCCGAACGATATTGTATTGATAACGGATTTTAACAGTTTTAGTTTTCATTATCTAAGAATAGTGCTTTTCGTAACGAAAGTCAAGAAATTTGCAAAAAAATACAGTAAGTTGCCAACATGCAGTGTAATATACAGTATGAAAAAATGTTATAAGTGCAAACAGGAAAAGGAATTAAATGAATTTTATAATTGCAAGAGCCAGCCAGACGGAAAGCAACAAAAATGCAAAGAGTGCTTTAAGATATTCGGAAAAATACAAAATGAGAGAAAACATCAATTAGGTATTTTTAAATATTATAATCATATTTTATCTAAAGAAGAAAAGTCGCAAATAGTTAAAGAGTACGCAGAAAATCATCTTTCAACGAAGTTAATTGCTGAGAAATTCAAAACGAATACCACGACTGTATTAAGGCTATTGAAAAAAAATAATATAAAAATTGATAGATTAAATTGTCAACGCAAATATAAAATAATTAATATAAACTATTTTGACAACATAGATACTGAGGATAGGGCATATTTCTTGGGGCTATTGTGGGCTGATGGCTGTAATTATAAAGTAGATGGCAAAGCGCATCAAATTGTTATTCATTTGCAAAACAGAGACAGACATATTCTTGAAGAATTTGCTACCAAGATTTATGGAGATACAAAAATTTTGTCAATTAGAAAGAAAAAAGACGAAAGATGCCAATTAATGTGTTGCTTTAGAATACCTAATAAATATATCTCTGATGTATTATTTGAGCACGGGATGGTTCCAAGAAAAAGTTTGATAGTTGATTGGCCTAAAAACCTGCCGGAAAACATGATTAAGCATTTTATTCGTGGTGAATATGATGGCGATGGCGGAATAAGTTATAATTCTAATTCAAAAAATTATGAGGTTATGTTTATAGGAAGCGTTCTTTTTATCAGTAAGCTTCAAAACTATCTAAATAAAGAACTTAATGATAATTTTAGCCTGAAAATAGAAAAGAAAAAATTCTCAGTTCCAATGGCTTATTTAAGAATACATGGCAATCTTAAATGTAAAAAATTCCTAGACTGGCTTTATGATGGCGCGAAAACAAAACTAGACCGAAAATACCAGAGGTATCTCAGTCTATGTGAGTTAGTTCAAAAACTACATCCAGAATTAGGCGCAAAACCTGCCTAGTGAATCACGCTTATTGTGATAATGAATTTGCTTTACCGTTTCCTCTGGCAGACTAGCTTGATTTGCCGCTGAATTACTGGTAAAACACCATCCGTTGTTTCGCACTTCTTGTACCGTTCCAATATGAGAAATTACCTCATATTCGCAACAGCGCAGCTTTTGATAACTATGGTCGGCAGGACAACTGCAAACGTTTTTCGGGTCTATTTTTACTAAAACCACCATAGAATCATTGTCGCCATATTGCATGATATAAATTTGACTTCCCGCATGAAATCCGACGTGACAGCCAACATTACTATCATCGCTTACTTCTGTACGTGGCATTTTAGCAACCGCGCCAATATCATGCTTGAAAGTTTTGCCGGTGAATTTATCCCACAAATCAGGATTAACAGCCTTCATCGCCAAAAAACAACCATCGTCAGTTACAGGGAACTTGTATCGCTCAATATAGCTCCAAAGTTGCTCGCGACTCTTAAAAGAAGGATTCTCCATCAAATTATCCAAAAACCGACACAGCGGTTGAATATCAAAACCCTCGCGCTTAAACTCAATAATCTTGTCACACACAGCATTATTAATAGCCTTTCCTTTATACAAAACCTCTCCATCAACAATCTGAACATTAGTTCCTTGCATCTTGGTATTCAAGGATTTAGCTACGTTGACCAAATCATCAATAAGATGATAAGCCTTATCCTTAATGGCCTGTTTAATAGCCTTAAAATTAGGATGTGAATCATCCACGGTGAAAGGCTGGCTGTTAAAATATCCAGCAATCCAGTTTTTACCAATTGTAAACGCATTATTCATATTTTTGTTTTTGTTGTTGTTTAACTATGTTTATTATTGACTAAATCTTGCTCGAAGTCAACTTCTTTTTGCAGAAATTTGAGACTTCTTTGGACAAATCACCATATTTGGCAATTAAAATCATTAGCTCGGAACTTGGGCACTTAGGACAAGTGTTAAGACCGCCTTCAAGAAAGTCCCAGCCATCCAAAAATGCTTCTTTTGTACTATTATAAGTGCCTGAAAATCCGCACATTGCACAATTTAAACTAAAATTTTTATCCATAAACATTAAGAATACAAACCATAACCAAACTGCACATTCAATTCTTTGTTCCAATAACCATTAATAACAGGAATATCATCTTTAACAACTTTTAGTCTAATAGCCGGATTGGCAATTTGAACAAACCAAATCCACAATTTAATAAAGTCTTTTTCACCAATATAATTATCTTCGTTATTCTTGTTCCATCCATGTTGCTTAAGGATTTCTAATGCTTTCATTGGAATTAGGCAATCCTCATATTCAGTACAAATATTAAAATCTTTGCTATCTTGGTAATCGCGTTTAATTCCTGTAAAATTCTCGTCACCGCCGTCATGATTAAAAGAAACACCTGTCATTTTGCAGCTATCCTTATATGCTTTCTGGACAACATCAACAGGCAAATTTGATTCTAAAAGAATTTTGTCAGATTTACCATGACCGTCATTTGACCAGTCACCAAGAACTAGATACATTTTGTATTTCATAATTTTGTAACTTCGCTAAATTTAGACTTTGCCTGCTCAAGTGTCAAGTACGAAAATCCAAAATCTCCCCAAGTCGAGGAACTAGGCATACACTCGGCGGCTTCAATTTTTGTTCCAGCTATCATGTAATCTCCATGTTCCTGAACCTTAATTACTTCAAAACTTGTGTGCGAATCTTTGGTTTTGGAATAAATAGCCCAGCCATTTTTTCGGACTAATTGTTTGAAAGAATAACCTTTTTGGTCAGCGCGGCCATCAAAGTTTGTCTGTAGTATTTTCATTTCTGTTAATTACGATTTAGGCAGCGGAAAAAGCTGGCATTTATATTTTTGTTCTTTGTCGTAAAAGTGAATCCGAAAAGTATCATTGTCAGGCAAAGTAACATCCACTAGTCTGCATCCCTCTTCTAGGTGCTTAAAAGCCAAGTCAATCAAGAATTTAGGACGTTTGGTGTATTTTTCAGCCATACTATTCTACTTTCTTGATAAGTTTGACGGCATCACAAAAGATAGTCCCGCTAACTGCTTTATCTGCATAGCCTTTAACTGATTCTTTTCTATTTTTAGCGGCCCAAAAATCTTCAATGCAAGATACAAATGTGGCCATATATTTTGCTTTAGAAGGATTAACAACTTCGCACTCAAATATTTTGTCCCAATCTTTATAAGCGAAATCCTTGGCGGATTCAAGGTTATCGAAAACAAACAACTTCGAGTTTTTTAGTGTCGGATAGACAAATTCGCCAATTTTATACTTAATTGAAAATCCGTCCCATTCTGACGCTCTTGCAGAGTCCAGAAACTTATTAACTACTTTATAATATTTTTCAGCCATACTAAATAATTTCTCTTGTTAGCTTGACTGCATCACAAAAAATAGTGCCTTCAATTGCTTGTTCCGCGACTCTCTTTAAAGACTTTTTCTTACTTTTCAAATCCCAAAATCTTTCTACATTTGTAAAAAATCCAGATATATACTTTGCCTTGACCGGATTAATAACTTCACACTCAAATATCTTTTCTGAATAATTGGCAAAACTTCGTGCTGCTTCCAGATTGTCAAAAACAAACAGTTTTGAATTTCTTTGTGTCGGATAAGCAAATTTGCCAATCTCATACTTGACTGAAAAATAAAACTTTTCGGGCCAAAGTGACGCCCTTGCTGAGCATCGGCTTTGATTAGTAACTTTATAGTATTTTTGCATATAATTAAACAATATTTACATTTTGAATCTGCCTTTTTCGTTGTCCCGTGACGCCATTAATAACTTCATCACTAGGCTTATTATGACCTTTTTGGTGCGCCAATGCAAGCGAAGATTGATAAAAATATTTTTCTAGCATTTTAGGTGTTGTCCAGCAATAACATACAATTGGAAAGCCGCCAACATCTCGCGCCCAAGAGCAACCTTGATTTGTAGCTCCGAAGTTAAAAAACGAATAACTCTGATAAACCAACCTTTCAAAATTATCACCGCCAGCACCTAGTACGATTTTCTTGCCGATTTGTTGTTTTATTAGTTTCATATTTTATAAGACCTATTCCGAATACTTTTCTGTGATTTCATGGCCCAAATGCTTGGTTATTGCTTGAATATCAGGAAATTGAAAAATAACCTCTTTTTTATTAGCGTCTCTAATAACCTTCAAAGACTCATGCAGAAACATTTCGCGCTCACCAGTTCCAAAAGAGGCATATTGTTTGCACCACTTAATCATACACAAATGACCATTTTCAAGCTCGCCCTTCCAGCTATGAACCGGGCCAAATTCAGGATGGTTTATTTCTTCTATCTTTGTAAGGCAAGTAATTTTCATGAATTAACAGTAAAAGAAATAGCTCCAGACTCTTCATTATTCTTAACTTCTGGCTCTGCAACCGCTTGGCTATCAAACAGAACGCCATATTTTAGGCTAACCTCTATAAGAGCATCTTCTTTGAACAAACTATTAAGGTCAGAAAGTTTGACCAGAACAGTTTTTGGTTTGTTTTTACTTCCGGCGATTCTCATATTTTTTAAGCAACACTAAACATTATAATTAACAATAAACAGCCAGCCAAACACAATGTCCACAAAGGCCAAGCCGCATATAGAAGAGCAATAGCTATTAGAAAAGCCATAAATAACAAAGTTCCTGCGGCAAATTTTAGATATTCTTTTGTTTTCATTTGACAATACAGCCTTCAAAGCGGCGATATTTTCTGATTCTGAATTTGGAACCGGGATTCATTCCTTCGGCTGTCAATAAGAGATATTCGGCGTAGCGAATTGTTCTGGCGAACTCTCCCTGAGAATAATTCGGAAGTTTCCATCTTTTTTGATTTTTATTGTATTCTTGTATAATATAAAATACCATAGTTTTAGTTTAGACTTTCGGAACTAATGAGTCAATCAATTTCTGACCAAAATTCGTAATTTCCCGGCGACCGTCAATTTTGATAAGATTTTCTGACAATAAAAATTGCTCAATATCTTTTCGGACAGTAGAAACATCCAATCTAAGTTTTGCGCCAATGGCTGTAAGTGTTTGTGGCCCACGATTTTTGAGAAAACTTAAAAGTTCGATTTCATTACTTGTCAAACCTAAAGGCTTGATATTGAGAATACTTTTTAAATCAGACCATTCTTTAGCTCCAAAACTATCTTTCTTATTTTGAGCGCAATACTGCTGAATATCCTTTGAGATTTTGACAATTTCTCGCGGAGATTGGCGGCTGATAGGAATAATTTCCTCAATAACATTATCCTGCAAATTAATAGTTTTAAGATGTTTAAGTAGAATATCGCCAAGGTCAGAAAATGAATAAGGTTCTAATTCAATTCTTTTAAGCCTAGACAACAAAGGTTTTGATAACTCTTCTGGGTTTGTGCTAACCATTATCAGTGAAAATTGCGTGAAATTAAATTCGAAAACCTCGCCGCCATGTGCGGCTGTAGTAGTATTATTTTCATTAGGCTGCAAAACAGAAAGCATCCAATCTTTAACTTCGGACTCACTTGAATGACACTCATCCCAAACCAACGTAACCTGTTTACCATTAGCCACGTGCGGAATAATTATGTTATCTACTAAACCTTTAACCTTCTTAACTGACGCTCCATTAATTTCAATCCAAGGTTTTGTTTGTTTGGTGGTTGGGTCAATTAGATTTTTGGCAATAATTCGCGCCATCTCAGTTTTACCAGAGCCTCTTTGTGAAGTCAAAAGCAAAGGCGGCAAAATACCATTTGTTCGCTGGCCTTCAATATAAAAATTTACGCCGCGACGAGTATTTGACTGGCCAATAAAACCTTGACCTAGATAGTCTGTTTGTGTCATGTTTTAAGTCTAACTTTTCGGAACATACTTGTCAACTAAAAACCAAAAATACCTAGGTCAACTTTAAAAATAAGACTAAAAAGAACTGAAAACAAACAATATGCCACAAAAAGAAACAGTGCCTGAGAAAAACACCAAAAGAAACATTTAGTTACACAACCAATATCCTCTTCAATAATTTGTCCAGATGTGCCGACCATCGCAAAAGCGACGGCCAAAATAAGTAGTACGAAAATAATAATAAAAGCCATAAATTTAACTCCAATAACTACTCAAATACCAACTTGGGCCAGATTCAAATTTTAGATTATATTGAGCGCAAAAGTCAAGGAGTTTTTGCTTGTCTGACTCTTTAACGTTCAAAGATTCTGGCTCAATTTCTAAAGGATAACCTCGGCTGCATGAAATAAACGTGCTTTTTACCGCCAAAATATACATAGGACAATCGCCGCTACAATAGTTTACAAGTTCAAAAATAAGGGGATTCTTTTCCTTCCACTCTCTTTTTTGCTGGCAGTACCATTTGAAAGTTTCTTCATCGGGTCTAATTCCATTAATATATTCGCCGTTTTCGTCATAAATTTCAGCAATCGGAATGAATGGCTTAATCTCCTTATAGTACCATTCTTCAACGCCATCAAATCTTCCCCAAGGAAATTCGTAACCATCTTCAAACACAACACCGTAACAAATTTGACCATCAGTTGAGACGCTCATAATTTTAGTTTTTTATTAGATTATTTAATTCAAATTTCAAAGCCTCAAAGTCTTCTTTTTCAAAATCGTTATATGTAAATTCGCCGCCAACATGTTTAATTTCTAGTTCTTTTTTGTTTTTGTAATGAATAAGTCCGCAAATCTTGTCAACAAACCAAATGTCGCCATAAATAGTTAGAGTTTTCATCTTTTGTTAATCTAGGTCGCCGTTGGCTTCGATTTTGCCATTTTCGTAACTTTCTGCCTTGCGCCTATAAAATTCCAATTTAACATTTTCAAGGATTCCAACTATATCATTGATTGTCTGGTAATTTTTGTCTATCCTAAAAAGCTCCCAAAGCATGGACGAAATCAAATAATTTAATTCGCCAGCAGTTGGCCGTTTGGTCTTAAGAACTTCTTGAAATTCATCAAGCGTTTTTTCGTACAAAACTCGGCTTTTAGAATCAATGTAAGGCATATTGTTGTATTTAAAGGTTTGAGACAGAACCGCTTACTTCATTTTTTGGTCTCAGAATTTCCATAATTTTATCAAAAGGAACAGTTACGCGCACAGCTTTAACTGATTCAAATTCGCCGCACTTATTGTATTCTTCTAGTTGTTTTTCTAGCCATTCAGGATTGTCATCAAAGCCAAATTCATCATAGGCATCTAAAGTTTCAGGTGCATATTCACCATCATATTTTTCTTTGCGTTGAGCGATGATTGCAATTATGGTATAAGTGTTCATTGTTTTTACTTGATTTGAATAGCTTTTTTGTTCAAAACTTCTAAATTAGAATCTTTGTCCGAAAAGGGAATGTAATTAGTTTCTACCTTGGTAACAACTGCTTTTGTCACCGCTGGAAAACCTACCATATTCGCGGCCAAAGATATAGCGTCTCTAGGCCCAAACTGTGTTTCTATGTCAACTTCAATAAAGAGTCTTGTTTTGTAGAATGGTTTGTTCATAATTTAAGGATAAACTTTCGGAACTCGAAAGTCAAGGCTTTCTTCTGGTCGCTGGTGATTTTGATTTAACCATATTGTTTTTCCGGTTTTCAAGGAATGTTTTGGTGACGCTATGACTTCGTGTTTTGGATTTACTATTAATAATCTCTAAACCAACAGATTTTGCTGAGTCAGAGAGTTTAGAGACCAATTTTTTTTGATTGACAGCGGTTTCTTGCGACATCAATCCTAAAATAGCCGCATCCTTTGGTGTTATCCAAGCGGTTTCCATTTATTGTTTATAATTCTGATTAATAACTTTAACCGACCATTCTTTCTGTAATTTATCTGAATAAAAAGGCTCGACGCTTCTGATAACAATTCCTTCGCCTGCCGCGCCATTTGGATATTTTACATTATTCGCAATTTGTTGGAAATACTCAACATTATGAATTTCTGGATTAAAATCCTCAATACCAATAACATCAACCATTTTTAGGCCAATCTTATTACAGAATTCAACCATAGCATCCAAACCTAAATACTTTCGAGTATCAATATTGAAAATATTAAAAATATGAAATTCCGTGTCTGTTAGTCCAAGCCTGTTACCGTTGAACTTGACACCCGTAGTTTCACCTTGAATAATCCAGTTGCCGCCATAATTAGTCATTTTGTTTTTAATATCAAACTTATCAGATACCAACCAAGGATAGCCATTACCTTCCTTCATTGACAGAGAGCGAGAGCAAGCCTGAAAATCTCCATTATTGTAAACAAAACTTGTGCTACTCCCGTCCCGCTTAATACTTAGATAGATTTTTTTACCAATTAGCTCGTCCAAAACACCTTTTCGGCAAGATAGTAAGTTAGTTTCATCGGTTTTTCGGAAGCCAATAGCCGTTGGCAAACCGCCCCGCGCTTCACCTTGTAGTTTAATATCTAATGGCTTTTCATAATAAGCGGTTTTGGTAATTTCAGTTATATCGTCACCAATATTAAAACTCTCTGGATTTTGACCATAAAACTCTAAAACAGAGGTAGGCACAACCAAACCTTGACTATAAACACCGCGCAATCTTGCTGTCCAAACTTTGAATTTGCGTGGCTCTAAAAATGCAAAAGCCGGGTTTTCCTTGTCAACAATACTATCAATGCAAATATAGACAACCTTCTCGTCTATCTTAAATTCATCTTTTTTAACAACACATTTCCAAGAATTTTCATTTAATGAAGCCAAAACTATTTTGTCGGCATCAGGTATTGGCTCTAAGCCTTTGATAGTACAAATGGTGGCCAAATTTTTAGGCCAAGGTTCTGTTTTAATGCTTATATCGGTAATATTCATGGTTCAAGAATAGGTTTTTATGCTCAAAATGTCAATACTCAATTAGCCTACCATTACAATCATATTCTTGTAATATTTGTTTGGCTTTTTGAATCTCTTTTTGCTTCTTTTTCTCTCTTTTTTCTTGTTCGATTTTGTTTAGCTGCCTTTTCCGAATATCAATTTGTTTTTGTAAAGCCTCTGGTACTTGACAGGATACCATCAGCCGATTATTGCGTTTCTCATTTCCGACAATTTCATCAATAATAGAAATCTTTACCTTTCCTTCTTTAACGTCAGCAATAGAAATCGGAACGCATTGAGTATAAACATTGAAATAATAATAGGTATCAGCCACAACAACCTCTTCTGTCTTTTGTGGAATCTCGGATTTGAGAATAAAGCCCCAGTGTTCAGCTATTTTCTTAAAAATCTTGTTGTCTCGGAGCTTACCAATAAATTCATGAGCTACAGATTCAATCTGACTTTCTGACATTTTTTCGTCAATATCAAAAACATCAATTTTTACCTCACCGTCTTCGTAATTACTTCCGTCACAATATGCATCAATAATTTTCATAATTAATAAATATCTTCAATAAAATTCCATTCAATTAACTGCAAATGACCAATCTTGCCAATCAAAACTCCTTTTTCTACAATTTCCTGAACAGGATGTTCTTGCCTTATGTCTCGTCCTAATTTTTGTGCTAATGTACTATTTTGAGAATTAAAACAAATAACGACTCTTAAATTTGAATGAGGATAACCAAGTTGTTCTGCTTTGTTGATTAGTTTATTCATTATAACCATTTTCGTTATAATCCCACTCAACACAAGGAAATTTTCGGCCTAAACCATCTGTAACTTCAATCCAATTTTCAGGCTTTTCTGCCTCTGGACTATTTCTATCAATTCCGTCTTTTAGCTCTTCGTTACAAGAACAACCGCGAGGCACACAATCATCGCAACAAAATCTATCTGATTCTTCCATTCCAGATGGCACAAAACACCAAATTGCCATTTTGCCACATTTGCAAAGCTTGTTCATTTTCTTAATATTCAAACTTAGAGCACCGAATATATAGAGGAATAAAGCCAAGCAAGAACCAACCTTCATAGATTCTTGTTTCTTCTACCCTATCGCAACGGCGATTAAGTTTTTCGACCTTCCAGATTTTCTTAATTATCATAGTTTATCCTGAATTGATTTTAGACCAATCGCTCAAATCAAACAAGCTTTTTCCTTCAAAATCGGTTGTGGCTCTGACACTTTTGTTAGCCCAAAGAGTCAAGGCTTTATTTGCGGCATTAATTTGTTTTTTGTTCTCCAAAGAAAAATTGTAACTAATATTAGCCGCCAAATTTTCCAAACAAACTTCATGTTTGACAAAATCAACTGCTTTAAGACAAATCTGGTCTTTCTTGAAAAAGTCCAGCCATGCAATTAGAGTCCAAATTTCTTCAATATTCTTCATTATTAAATCCCTCTCTTCGCCGCCGTTTATCAACTTTTCTGTCTAAATTTCTTTTAGTTGTGCGGCTGATTTTGTTCTGCATGTGCCTGCCCCAGCCACCTTTAATAAAAGCATCTTTCTTATGTCCTGCCATATTTTATTGATTAATAAACTCCAAAAGATACACAAAATCTTCTTTGGTCAACGATTGCAACGCACACAACATAAACAGATTTTCATTTGTTGGTGATTCATTGTAGATTTTATCAATATCTCGCATAATATTGTAATACTGTTTTTCTGGTTGTCCTTTGTTTATTGCGTCGGCAACCTTTCTCACAAAAGAATACCAAATATTGACGCCAAAATCAATATTAATCATTTTCCAAAGCATCGTGGCAAGAGGCGAGTCCATTCCTTTTCTAAAAAAAGTATGGATTCCTTGTGAAATTTCGCACTCTTTCTCTGTAAGGTTTTCCTGTTTTGTCAAGGAATTAAGATATTCCTGCAAATCACTGACCGCGCCAGAAACTTTTGATTTCACACTATGCTCCTGTGAGGAAGCTATCGCATATCCAAGTTTTTCAATCGCAGAACCAATATTAAGTTGTTTTTCGTCCATATTCTAAGATTAGTCTTTCTCGCCGCCCAAGTCAACAGCATTTTGACAAAAATATCCAATTCCAGCAAAACTTTCCTCTTTATTCTGTAAAGTCCGAAACCAGACTTCTTTACCATTAACAAAGGTGACTTGGACAATCAGCCACAAACATCCAATGTATAATTTATATTGCCGACCTATTGCTGGTGTATCAATCATAATTTTATTCAATATTTTTGCACTGGCGCACAACCAACATAAAAAGTAACTGGCTTATCGCCTTTAATCTTAAAATATTTATAAGACTTTGGTTTAGAAGAGCATACGGCTGTAAGTTTTCCAAAAGGCCTATCTATAGATAAAACCTGAGTGCTAAATAAACTGTTTCGATTTTTGTTGTTGAAACAATAGATTCTGTCGCCTGTTTTTAGATTATTAAACTGTTGTTTGGTCATAATTAAATAAAATTCAAAATCCAAAGTTGACTGCGGAACATTGCGTCTTTGAGCTTTTCTTTCTTAAACCACCTATAAAGCGTTATCTCAGGCAATCCAACATCTTCCGAAAATGTCGAGCATTTCAAGTTTGTTGTTAGATTGGCAATGCATGAATCTGGTAATTCTAATAAATAAACATAGACTATCTTTTCATATCTCTTTTTCTTAACGCTATATTTGCAAAGCAATTTCTCACAATGTCGGCGGCTAATTACTTTTTTCTTCAACAAGTCGTCAATATTGATAAAACTTTCTTCAAAAAGCTCCCTCTTAGCTGTTTCAATTAAAGACTCTCCTTTATGCTGACCACCCTTAAAAATTGACCAAAATATGCTATGGAACGGTCTTCCTAAAAGGAAATAATCATTGTTTTTTACTAAATAACCGGCTGATATTTTCAAATTCTTCACAATTTAACCTTAATCCAGTTGCTCTCGCTATGCCAAACCAAGCATTTCCAGCTAACAACATATCTGTTAGGCTCAGCCACATAAAGATATTGGCGACCATTAATTTCAAAATCAACAATTTGCTCAGGAACAGCTTTTCTGGAGTAATTTTCGTACAAATATGAGGCTATTTTGTGAGTTAGTATTCTTTGGCATTTATATTTTAGTCCAGAAACAAATTCGTGCTTTTGGCTGGCTTGATAATGAGCTTGCCCTAATTCAAAATTGAGTTTAGTTTCAGGCTCTTTAACCCAATCAAAACTTATACCATCCATTTTCTGTCCATAATACTCGCTATTGCTAACCTTATATAGCCAAAAATTCTTGTCTTCGTGAACAAAAAACTTGTGTGTAGGCTGGCAATGTGCTTTTCGCTCTTTTGTTCCGGCAATAGCCTTAAAAGTTTCCTGCCATTTTTGAGTATAAGGCTCGACTTTTAAACATAAATGATGATAGATAAACTCAATCTCTGAAATTGACCGGCTCTTTTTTATAGCATGGCCAGCAACTCTCTCTACAGAATTCAACCAATCCATTCTTTTTTGTGAATAATCTGTCATATCAATGATTGCCTTTATTTTTAAACCAATCTTTTATGAAATCATAAACTAAGTAAAATCCAATAAATCCAGTTAAGGAAAATATCAAAAATGTTGTCAATAAAACAATAATTAGTGTTTTCAATAATCTAAGTATATGGTTTTAGAACGAAAATGTCAACAATATTGTTCAATTTGGCCATTCCAATTGCTGTAATAAACACTTTTAAATGGAAAATAAGCAATCAAATTACGACAAAAATTACAAGGCCGCGCAAATGAAACCTCATTATTTCTATTTATTCTAACATTAAAAAGAACACAGTCTTTGGTTCTAATATTAGTTAAATTTCTAAGTTTATTTATCGCAGAAAGCTCGCTACAGACGCCCTTCCAATCAAGAATATCTTTGTTTTTGCCTCTGTTGAAATTAAGCAAATTAATAGGTGAAGTCTTGATGCTATTCTTACCAATCGAAACAACTCGGCTTTTTGACATTATAATCGAAAAATGCTGGCAACGCATTGTCGAATAAGGGTCATAAAGAGCCTTAGCAATTTCGATGCTTTTGTTAAAATTATCAATAATAGCCATTTTACACGATTTTCCAAATTGTTTTTGAAACGGTTTGCGGCTCAACTAGATACGCATGAAACCTATTTCCAACATCATAAAAGCAGTCTCCGAAAGCTTCTATCTTCCAAAATTTTCCAGTTTTAATTTCTTTATAGACAGCGAATCCATAATAACCATTAACCAAAAAAGTTTCATCAGCAATTTCAGTTTCTTTGGCCAGCCATTCTTTTAATTCTTTGATTGAATCAAATGTTTTGTTCATATCAATAAATAGGCTCGCCGTCAGGAAAAACCCAACTTTCGGTAATAACAACAATTTTATTTACTTTTCGTACTGTGAATTTGTTTTTATTGCCAAAATCGTGCGAATATTTTGAACCATTGTAACTATTATGCGTTTCTACCATCCAAAAAAGTCCTTCTGATTCAAAAATGTCATATCCATTTTCGTTACCGTCTTTATCGCAATGAAAATTGTAGTCAACTAATGTAGCGGTTTTAGTCCAATCAAGAAGTTCTTGTTCCGAGTAAAATATTTTATTCATGTATCCTAGAATAAACTTTCTTAACAGGCTTGTCAATACCAACTCCCGCTTCTTTCAAAATTTCCCGCGCCTTAATTAACAAAATTTGTTTTTCTTTGTTTGAAAGATGGTGCTTTCGCACTTCTAATTCATCAGCAACTTGCCTAAATCTGTCCATTACTGTATTGTATTCTTTGTTTTTCATCTTTAATGAGTTTTGTTGTTTCTCAAATTTGCGATTTCTTGATTTTTGGCTTTTAGCTCGGCTTGGAGGCTAATCAATTCTTTATATCGCTTATCCGAAACAATCCAAGTTTGAATTGTATTTTGTGCTTGGTCTAGTTTTTGTGTTAGTCTATTAATTTCAAAACCAGCGTCCGTTAAATCTTGCTTTAAATCGTCAAACTTATCAGCCGCATCCATTAAATTTTTATATGTATCACTCAAATAACCAAAATTTTTCTTGGCTATTTCTCTCAAAATTCCACTAAAGTTTCTTTCCATAGTCTAATAATACATTTTCGGAACCTAAAAGTCAACAAAAAAAAGAGGCATATTCCAGCCTCTCCTTGTCTGTTGCGGCTTAACAATTTAGTTAATTAGCAACTTTTTCTTTTGAGGCTTAACGGCTAATTTTGGCACTTCGACTGTCAAAATGCCATCTTGGCATACTGCCTTTGCCTTATCTGGCACAATATTTAGCCCAACCAAAGAGCTTTTATAGTTGTACTGATAATTCTCATTAGCCGCATTAACTACAATTTGGTTTTCGTTGACCTCAACCTCAACTTTATCCTTTGAAACGCCAGCTACATTAAATGTAAAAAGATAAGAATCAACGGTTTCCGTCATTTTTCTTACGTCCTCAAATGCTTTTCTTAGATAGTCAATGTAAGGTTTATTTGCTATTTCAAACGACTCAAGCAAAGAAATGCCGAGATTAGGATTCCAGTCTGTTCTGCCTACTAACCAGTTATTCATATTTTTTTATTCAAAACCTGCGAGTTTTGGCTTTTTGTACCACCGTGGCACAAATATCTAGCCTAGACTAGCATTGTTAATCTTTATTAGCAGCCGGTGTGCCAACTAAATCGCTGTTTGGATAAGTATTTACAAAATAGGCGAGCCAATCTTGGTCTGTCATCACATCTTTATTCCAGTCTTTTTTCAAAACTAAACAATTATAGATTTTTTCTAATATTTCCGTGCTGCCTTCGCCAAAATCAAGTTGTCCTACAGTATCGTGAAACCTATGCCCTGCAACATAGGCGGCTCTGGTATTTCCGTCATCTTCATAAGAAGCTGCAATACCGTTTAATTCGTAAGTCGTTGCGCCAAAAGCACTTTTAGCTTGATTTGTTAATTTCCCTGCTTTGGTTACAAATCCGAAAATTTCTTCAAATAGTTCAATATGTGTCATATTATTTTTTCTTTAATTCTTCAAAATATTCAAACCAACTTAACTTAGAAAGTCTAACATATTCTCGCGCCGATTTCAAGATTTCTTTTTGGTTATTTCCAGAGGCCACAGTATGTTCTTCAACAAAATCAAAATCAATTCTTTTATTTCCATCGCTCCAATAAGAGGTTTTGTCAGCGGCGGTATTTTTATTAAATCCAATAATTACAAACTTGCGTTTTTTAAGAGGCGCGGAAATCCTAATTGTATCGCATTTTAGGATTCTTTTAAGTTTTTTCTCAAAATTAGACATTTTATTTATTCGTTATTGTCATAGTCCAAACCGGATTACTTAAAAACATCTGATTTGTTGTTACATAAATATTAGTGACGCCATTAGTATCAACAGCACCAAAATTATACAACTGAATTTTAGGATAAATATCAAAATTTTGTGCGCTGCTTGTATTTGCGCCAGATAAATAAAATTCTTGACCATATTCTAAGACCAGCGTTTGCTCTTTGCCTTTGTGTTTTAGCTTGACCACGGTATTTGTTTGAATATAGCCTTGAAAATTCTCAATCGGTGGATGATTAACTAAACACCCCATAACGGCACAATCATAATAAGTAGTCGAAACCTTGTGCCAGTTTGTTTGAATTTGAGTAGATAAAACTCCAACTACAATGTTTGTTGGCGAGACTCTGTAATGGTTAGTGTCAACTTTTGGACTATTTTGAGCCGCCAAACTGACCGCTAAAAATGGTAGAATTAGGTATTTTAACATAAATTAGATATATTTAATAACCTCAACCTTTTCTGCAAAAACTTCGATAAAAACAGGCTCATCGTATTCATAAGCCCGCTGTTCTTGACATTCCGTTGAGCCGACTGAATAATAGCTCTCAAAAAATTTGCCATCAGCAACACGCTTGACAACTATTCTTTTGACTGTTGACCACCTTGTTTGGTCGGAAAGCTCTGTTAAGACTTCCTCAAAATTCGGATTGTCATTATAAGCAATATTTCGCGCTTGGTCTTTAGTGAATGTTATTTTTTCGCGTTGTTTTTCCATATTATTAAAATCCTTCTTTTTCTGCAAATTCAAGCGCATCTTTTATTTGATTTTTATTTTTAAGAGCAAGCACCAATTGTTCTATAAGTAATTCATAGTCATCAATCTTCAAAATAGCCTCGTCAACAACTTCTTGTGCCTTTTTGTCATTATTTTCGCGCAAATAAGCCGATAGGTTATGGAGTTCCGAAAATAGCTCTGAATTTTCTTCATTCATTTTGATTTTGCCTCAATTATGCCGACCGCCGTACAAACTAACAAAACAACCATAAGAATAACTCCATTTGAACCAAATTTACTATGAATAAACATAAAACCCTGAGAAACAAGAATGGCCAAAAAATAAATACAAATTATGATAGCCAATCCAATAGAAAAACCTTTTATAAATTTCTTAATCATAGATTTTTAACAAAAACCACAATATCAGGTATATTCTTAAATTCCTTAAAAATACTGTGCCGCGCACTTTCTAATACTAAAACATAATCATCTTTGTATTTTAAAACCCTCCAAAAACCACATTCAGCAGTGTGTAGCTCGCCAATTTCAAGATTATTCATTCTTTCTAAATCCAAAGAAGTTGGCGAGTAGTCTGGTTTGTTTTCGGAATTAGTCATAATTTAAGGCCAAGTTTTTGAGCCATCTCTTTTTGTTCTTCCGGTGGCCAGTCTTTTAAAGTATAACTGGCTGCATTAAAAAATCCTTTTAGCGTCTTGTATTTGCTTAAGCGAACATCACCAAGACTGTCTTCAAATTCTTCAAACGATTCATCAGGCTTAACAATATCATAAATCTGTCCGGTTGATAAATTTGGCCTTTCAGGCTTTTGCTCAACAATATCAGAGACAACAACTTTATTAATTCTTTCTAACTTCTTAACTGGCCGATATTTGCAAATAAAACATTTATCACCAATGAGACTAAAATCAGTAGTTTCGGCCAACTTAATAGCCTCTTCTAAAGATTCAAACGCATCATCAAAGATTGGCTCAAAATTTTCGTCCGTGATTACATATAATGATTTCATATTTTTTTAATTTTGTTCAATATCCAACCATGCCAAATATTGCTCAACCCATTCTTCGATAAATTTAGGCTTGTCTATTTCTAAATGCTTCATATTTTCGGCATAGGCGTCAAAATGTCCAACAATCAAATCCTTAAACTCTTCAATAGACAGTTTTTCTGAATAAAATTCGTCTGTAATGTTTTTTCTAATTGGTTTCCCGAATAGTGTTCTCATATTTTTAATGAATAACCGCTCTTTTAATTTGCAATTGTTCAATCTTTTTAACTTCGCTTAAATCTAGTTTAACCTTATTACTGGACAAAAACCAGCCTTTATAATGTAATCTTTTACCATTCAAAACTTCGGCAAAGTGGAATTTGGCATTTTCGTAATTGGGAAAAATACGCTTGCAAAAGGATGTAATTGACTTAGCTCGAACGCTTTGGTTTGTTAGATAGAATTTGAATGATACAGGCTTGCTTTTTATCAAGCTAGTTGTACACTGCTTGCAAACACCTGTTCTTTTCACGGTTTTATTTGGATTTTGTGATTTAATTTGTTTCCTACATTTTAAGCATTTAAAAGAATGTTCGTAATAATAAGTTCCGCCTTCTCTTTTCTTTAAAATTCCAACAGATTTCATATTTCGATTCTAAGTTTTATCAGCAGTTTTGTCAATAGTTTTAATTGTATAACCAACACATTTTAAGCCGCACCAATTCCATTCAATTCTTTGAGTTTCAGGATTAATCCAAGCGCCATTTTGCGCGGTCAAATAAGGATTATTATCTGGAAAAGGAACAAATACTAAGTTTTCGGCTGTTGTGTAAGAGTTCATAAAATCAAGACGTTGATTATAAGCAAACTTGGCATCCTCTAAAACTTTTCGTAACCACGGTTTAGGTCTTCCCATATTTTTTTTATTATAAAATTATTGGCAAAAATCCAACAAAATCACTAACCATCCATATTTTTGGATTTTTAATCACAAAAGAGCCTAATCTATATTCCTCAACTCCAAAAAACAAATCAGCCAATTCATGAAAGGTCTTGTCCGACTTTACAGGCACGGCAACATAATTGTCGCCCGATAAGATATAGTTATACATAATCAATTAATATGGTTAATATAATACCTCTCAATAGCTTCATTATCAAGCTTTTGTAGTTGAGTCAAACATTGTTCAAGATGATAACAAGAAGACTCTTTTTTTAGATAGTCTAAAATAAAGCCAACAAACAAAGTTGATTTTACCCAGCCTAAATCATTAAATGGAATTTGCCATTGAAAATTCGCCTCTGGTCTTGGTGTTAATTCTGATTCGTCAATTAAAGCCTCAAATTCTGAAACTTTAGTTTTAATTCTCAACAATTCTTTGTCAATTTCAGCCTTAAGATGTTCACGGCGGTATTTGACACTCGCTAAATGGTCTTTCAAATTCGGCATAGTTTTTTAATGTACAGTGTTGTGCTATTTCAGTTCTTATACTACCACTGATAGTTTCGAATGTCAATCCACAAAAACAATGACTTTTGCGCTCTGGTAATGTTTTGAATCTAAAATTTGGACATTCAAAGCACGAATTTATCTGTCTAACCATAAATTTAGCGGAATTTGACATCTACTAATTTCCAATATTTGTTATTTATCGCTTCTGCACCAGAGTCAATTCTTAGAATATGATTGATTAAGGAATCTAAAGACTCAAAGATGTTTTCGTGAGGCAAAACCCCAAATAGCCAGCTTGGAATTTTAGCTTTGTCCTCTGTGAAAATGAAAACTGGCTTTCTTTGGTTTATGGCTAAGAAAATTTCGTGATAAGTGCCACAAGTATAAACATTTGGGTCAATGTGTGCAATCAGAAAATCGCATTTATCAACCATTGAAAGGTCACGGCGCACAATTTGTTTCATTAAGCTCGAAACCCCATCAAAATCTCTTGATTCTAAGCAGGCTTTTATTTGAGCCTTCAAAGCAGAATCTTCCAGCCGAAAATTCAGAAAAGGAGTTGTTAATGGCGACCAAACAATTATTTTGGCTTTCTTGAGTTTTTTCGCCACGGTCTTGCGCCAAACATCTTCACCTTTTTTGGCAAATTGGATTGGGCCAGCACAATAGACTCTGGTTTTGCTTAAGAAATTATTCATTTAAGTTTTAATTCTGAAAATCTCAATTTCCTCAATGTTAATCCTATCTGGATAACCCGTATAAAAACTACTGTCTCTTAATTCTAAAATCTCAAGGTCTGGCAAAAATAATTGGACTTGACTATAAAGCAAAGTCTTAGAGTCGGAATTTTCCCATCGCCAAAAAATCCATTTTCGGTCTAAATCTAGCTTTTCAGGGTTTTTGATTGGTTTAGCCATAAATCATTGCTCTTGAAGTTTGGAGCCACATTTTGTGCAGAAAATCGCTGGCATAACAAGCATTTGGTCATTTGCTGTACCAGCTACAATTTTACTCACACGCCTAAACTTCATACCTTTCTGGAATATTGCAGAACCGCAAGCACAAACAACCTGCGTGGAGTTTTCTTCTGTAATTTTTGGCATTTGAGGTTTTGGCTCGTTGAATGGTAAGTTAATAATGTTGTTTTTCATTTTTTATATATTTTTTGTTTGTTTAATTATGTCAGAAAGAATCTCAAGGTTGAAAGATGATTTTGGCTCTCCGTTTTCACAAACAACAAACCAGTCATCAGACACTTGGACAATAGTTGTGTTTTCAAACCTCAAAGATTTCATTTCTTTACCGGCTTTAATAACTATATCCATCAGGCGACCAGTTGTTTCTAGATTGTCCATATTTTATCGAAATACTGCTTTATACTCTTTCATATAAACAGTGGCGTTTTTATCTTCAAAATCGGCAAGCCGCCTGTTGATTTCGGCCTTAATTTCGGAACATAGCTTACAACTTGGCAATTCGCCATCTTCTGCCTTCCAAGCCTTTTTGTTCAGAAAATAATTGGCCTTTTCCATTCTTTCGCTGCGAGCATAAAGTTTCTGCAACTGTTTGATATTAAGAGACTTGAGTTTTTCAGGCTGTTCAAAACTTAAATAGCCGCCAGCTTTGTATTTATTGAATGTTAGGTTCATTTTTTTTAATTACAATTCCAATATCGTCGTTGCATAAAGCGCCAAATACTTTATTTTGTAAGTACCGCTCCATTTTCGGGTCTGGATTGTCTAGGTATTCTACAACCGAATCGCCAAGACGCCTGACGCATTTTAAACACCAGCCATCGTCAGAATGTGGACAGTTTTGCATCCAAGGTATCATATCTTTTAAGATTAAGTTATAAGGTTAAAAACCACTCTTTCAAATGTTGAAATAAAGACTTATGATGTTCTTGCTCGCTGCCAAGCAAAGGATTTCTGATAATTTTAACAAAACCATGTTCCTCGCAAATGCCTCCATAATGCTTGCCTCGGCCACTTAATTTCCATCTTAAGTCAACGCCGCAAAATGGACAGTTCGCTTTGATTAATTCCATAGTTCGATGATAAACCTTTCAGCCAAGAAAGTCAACTATTTAAAGAGGATAAAACGAAAAGTTATTGGTTTTAATATTTTCTTTGTACTTATTGGTCAATATTTGCCACTCTGCATCTGAAAATTTAATCAAAACCGCGCCATTTACCTGAATATATTGTCTATTTGTTAAAACTAAAACCGGAGATTTCCAGTGGTAATCATTAGTAAGAACAAATTTCGAGCTAATATAATACTTGGTATTGTCAGAAACTTCTTCTTTTACATGCTGACTTAAAGCAGCAGCCGCAAATCCGAAAATAAGGATGTAAAGGTATTTTTTCATTCTTTAGAAAAAGCGATTATAAAAGCAAAAGTTAGGTAGATTAATAGCATTTTAGATTCTTTTGTTCAGAAAGGCAAGAAATTTTGAATTAAATTCGGGCACTTTGAAAAGACAACAAAGACAGAAAAAACAAGAAATAGCCAAGCCTAAGAAACCAAAAAAGGAGAAAATAAGAATAAAAGGAACATCCAAACTTGTCACACCTTCTTCTTCGCCTGCGTGTACATAAACTCTTGATATAAAGAGTGCCCCCAATAAACCACAAAGCCAATATAAAATATAATATAGAATCATAAAAATTTAATCTCAACATTACCTTCCTTGTCTATCATAAGATAAGTATAAACCTTTGCGGCCCAAGTGTCAATACAATAGTCGCCATTCTCTGTTTTGGCGGGGCTGAAAATCGGGCTGTGACCAAAGATTTGTTTTAAACCAGTAATTGGTTCAAATTCTCTTGAGAAGTCATCCCAGAGTAGTCCACCGTATGGTCTATAACCGCCTCTGGCTCTACCGGCCTCAAAAAACCAATGACTCTTGCCGCCAAACAAAGCCTTTCGCGCTTCTGGTTCTTGTTCTTTCAAAAATTTTAATGGTTCAGCGCCAACTGGCAATAGCTTGTTATTAAAACCGGCGTGAGAAAACAAAAAGCCGTTTTCGTGGTGGAAGAACCTCATTCTCTTAAAATCAGCCATTTTTAAAATCTTCTTAATTGCCTTCTCTTTTTGTGGAGTATAGCCGGAACAGCGGCAGGTATTTGGAGAAATGTATGAGGTCGTGTGATTCCCAAGAATACAAATGGTCTTTTTATCGTATAGTTTAGCTTTTAACCATTCCGCCGCTTCCATATTTTGTCTTGGCGTATCGTACCAGTTATCGAATTCATCACCGAGCGAAATATGCAGGTCATAATTCCCCTTTTCCTTCTCAAGTATTTGGTCAACAAATTGAAAAAAGGTGTGGAAATCCGGCGTTATAATCAACCTGTGTTTATAAATATTTTTCAATCAATTTTCTGTAATTCTTCTCGCTCAATTTATTTTTACCTTTAATCTCAAAAATAAAACTTGAGTTTTCCTTATTTTCGGCTAATACTTTGATAGCAAAATCTTTCTGTGATAATTCCTTGTTCTGGTCTATATATTTTCTGAAAACACCAATTTGGTCGCCTGCATATCTTTTAGCCTCCAGAATCTTCAAAATAAATCCTTCAACCAGCAAAAAACACTCATAATCAAATTCCTTAATCAGCAAGTTCCGAAAATCACTATATTGAGGATAACCGAATTTGCAATAAAGGTCAAGTGTATGTTCTAGGCTGGCTTGGCTCTTGAATCTGTGTTTTAGCAAATAGGCGGCTGCTTTAATCTTATGTAACGACTGACCATTATTTGAGTATAGAACAACGCCTTCTTTGTCTTGCCATTTTGAGACATTATCAATTAGCTCGTTGATAGAGCCAAAAGTAAAATATTCAGGTCTTTTTAAATCATTATCTCTAGCAAAACAGTCCAGAGTGGTTTGCTTCCACAAAGAGTAATCTTCGTGTTCAACCGCGCCAATAAATATAAAATCCGGCTCTGAATAGTCTAAGATAATCTTGTTAGTCGGGCTAACCCATTCAAACAATAAACTAGAAGTCCAAGTTTCAAGATTTTTGGTGGCTTCAAGTATTGGATTTAGGTAATTGCGTAAAATGACCAATTCGTGGCTATTTTCATGAATGTTGGCATCAAATGTATTTCTGGTTCTGATAATTAGCTCATTTTTATATTTAGAAACAACAATTAATGAGCCGTCCATTTTCGTAACAATCGAGCAATTATCTAAATTTTCAGGAACAGGAAATTCTTTCGGATTTTCGGACAGCGAAACAAACTTAGGAAATCCGGCTGAAACAATTTCACCATTTTCGTTGCATATAACCGACCTCAATACCTTATTTTGCTGAGTCCAATCTGGATTGCCAATAGGATTAATTAAAAAGCATTTATCACCAGCTATTATTTTTTCTTTAATGCTGAAATTTTCTTTGTCTATATTTAAAAGGTCAATTTTCACTATTTTGGCCTATTTCAACTTTTGCTGAAACGGAATATATAACTAAAACCATCCAGTGTTTCTAATTGAAGCGCGGCATATTCTTTGTCCATGTCAGAAAAGACCTTATAATAATCTTCACGAAATCCATATTTGTGATAAGCCAAAGCTATAAACAGGCCAATACTGACGCTCTTACCTGTCTCGTCGCCAAAAAATCTAAATCCATTATCTTTAAATTTCTTGATTGTTTTTTCTAGTTTGTTCATTGGATAAAAAAGGCATTGCTTGGGCTGTTATATACAATCCGTCCATAACCATTAGTTAAATACAGCAAATTAGTCTCAACACACAAATTATATTGCCGCCCGTTGTGAGCCATAACCATGAACAATTGTGCATAGACGCCACCATTCAAGATGCAATTATTGGTATGAGGATAAACAATATTAGTTGACATTGTTGAATTTGTGATTGGCACGAAACTATGCCAGTTTGTGGCTAGATTGACAACATAAATGCCGTTTGGGCGCATTGATTGTTGATTAAAGTATTGAGTTTGGTTTTGGCTATTTTTATGGACTTTATAGCCGGTGAACATTATAACAGCTAGTGCTGCTGCTAGGAGTGCGTTTTGTAGTTTAGTCATAGTTTTTAATTACAAAGACAAAAGGTTGTTGATATACTGCCTTGGAACGTGTCATAAAGACGGAATTTACGAGAATCAAACATTAGTTTATATAATTCTGCACATGTAACACCATTATAAACACTACGGTTTAATGAAGACTGAATTTGTTTAATTGTACGAGTTCCGTTGTTTGATAAATACTTGAAAACTCGCGCTTCTAGTTCTTTATTTACTTGGCTTTTAATGCTTTCGGAACTTTTGATTTTAAGTTTCTTGTTGACTGAGGAAAATATCGAATCAAATACTTCGTCCAGATTATCTAATTTGGCTGGTTCATTAAAAGTTACCGCCTCTGGAACTAACTCGATTTTAAAATCAGGCTGTTTTGGTGGCGCAGCATAGTGCCAGTTTGAACCGTCATAGCTAACCATCTCTTCCACAAAACCATCGGTATCAACAAAAAATTTAGAACAAACATGTTGATTTGAAGGCCAAGCCGGGTCTTCCGTGTACATTTTGTTTTTTAAGGAGTAGATTTTGTATTTCATCTTTATAGTTTAGCTGAGTTTGCAGGTTTTGTCAATCACTTTTCTCAAATACGGAGAATAAGAAATCATCGCCGGAGACACCATCCACGGCTCGATATTTTTCAAAATCGGCACAGCCTTATTGATGGCGGCAAATACAAGTTCGGAGCAAAACCATTTTTGCTTGCTCTTTCTATGCTCTTGTTGGCGTGTCAAGAACCTAATTAGCATGGTAAAATCATACTTTTTGCCAATCTGTTCTTCCAAAAAATCCTTAATTTGTTTTTTATTATTGTTGACAATCGGCCAAATACACTCGAATTTGTCATAAGGTGTTTTAGCATAATGCATTAGCGCGACACCAACTGGCATTTTAACCACTCCTTTGCCTACAGCCTCATACAGATTGCCGTCAATTTCAATAGCGGCATGGCTGTATTCAGACCGACTTTGGAATTGAATCAATTTGCTGATAAGGTTGGTGCCTTTAAAAAGATAGATTATCATATTTTATTCTTCTTCAATAACCTTCTCAAAAATTCCAAATTTAAGATACGGAAGTTTTTCATTTTTCTTTGATAACTCTAACCACGAAACAAATCTCCAGCCATTTTGGCCCCAGCTATTTAATATCTCTAAAACAACAGAAGCGTCTTCCGTGTCAATAAAGGCTATATTGTATTCTAATTTCATTTTTTTAGAAACTAATCTTCCAAATTATCAACCAACGAACTCTCAATCAACATCTTCTCTCTTTTAGAAGCCTCTTCCCAGCATTTCTTGTGAACTCTAAAGAAATAACTCCTGTTTCTTTTGTTAAAGGGCATTAAACTAATGGTTTGGAGAGGTTTACGGAGATTTTTAGCACAAACAGCGCAAATAGTTTTTAAGCCGGGGTCATGGACTGGCTTTTCCGATTTATCCTCAAAATAACCAAAAATGTCTTTTCTAGGTTCTATCATCTTTTAACTTTGTTTGTTGTCCATTTCAATCGCTGCCAGCATAAAACTAGCGCCAGAAGACCAGCTAATTTTCCTTTGTTGGGCTAAGACTTTTTTAAGTTCATTATAAGACATTTTTATTTGACCAAATTCATCTGGCTTCGGAATTACTTCAACATTTGATATAGCTGCATCGTGAAGCGCATAAATTTTTTCAAGTGCTTTTTCTGTCATTCTGCCGATTTTCATAAATTAACTTTTCTGGATTTGCATTAAATTTAACATATAACCGACCTTTTTATTATGACTTACATCCTCAAAAATGTCAACCAAATCTTCTTCTTCGCGCTCTGTTTCTTGTAAAATACCGCCATTTCTATAAGTACAATCTAAACACAAACAAAAAGCCGGATTGCAACTTTTACCACAAATTTGGCAGTTATTGTGTGTTGTTTGTAGAATTTTGTCACTCACAACTTCTTAATTTTCTGCACTCTACGTTACTGCTACTACAAATACCTCCAAATCTTCCGCACTTAATAAAATCAATGCCATTAAATTTTCCAGTTTTAATCTCTTTAACCATTTCTTTGCTTGGAAATCGCGGTAATAGATTTGGATACTTTTCAAAGGAATGAAATTCAGTTTCGGAAGTTAATCCTTCTTTATAACATTTTCGGAACTGGTCTGCAAAAGGTTTTGTTTGCATATATTAAGGCGCAAATCCTTTAACTTCACCAGCCAGTTTGTGGATTGCAAATTGTTTGTTGTTTTTGACAAATTCAGTAAAATAATTGGCATCAGCAACCATGAAATCAATAATTGCCGCAAATTGTTCATCGTCAAGGCTATACATTACAAGCAAATGAGTCTCTGGATTGACCTGAATAATGCTGTAATATTGCCGCCCCATCGGGCCAACATGATAGCTTGTACAAACAACCTTGTCCTTAAACTGGTCTAATACATCCAGTGAATAAGCGATTGGTACATAAAAACACTTCAAATCCTTGTGTCCTAAGTCTCTGTTTACAAACTCAATATAGTCCTGAACAGTAACAACCCCAGCTTTGTGTTGAAAAAGATAACTTTTATCTTCGACAAAAGAATAAAAAGCGCGGGTTAGTTTTTGGAAGTCATTATTGGTGGCGTTAAACATATTTTATTTTTAGGCCGCATTTTCGAAGCCGTCATTTAGTAGGTGAAAAGAACTCTTTTCTGGCGAGGCTCGCTTACAGAATATTGGTCATCGAGAGTTTGCGGAACAGGAGTATTTATTTTGGTCTCGTCGTTAATAGCGTCAACCAGAGCAAACAAACAGGCTTTTACTTGCCTAGATTTAATTGCTCGCTTATATGGAGCCATATCTGTTTCTCCAGCGTCTTGGCAAAATTTGTCATAATAGCTGTTGGCTAATTCTAGTGTTTTATTTTTGTCAATCATATTTTTGGCGTTCGCGGTTTAATTAAGATTACAGACAACCACCACTATCATTTTCATTATAAATAAAAATATTTCCCTTATAATCGTCGGCCACCTTTTCGCCTTCCTCCGTTTGAATGGCATATATTACAGCATGTGTTAACGCTGGAATATTAGTTTTATCAAATCCGAGAAATTTTCGGACAATCTTTTCGTTACCATTTTTAATAGTAATAAAACCTTCTGGTTCAAGTTTCCAATTCATAATTTTGTAAATAACTAAACTGGCCAATAATATTTTTGTGTATCATCTTCTGTCCAACCGAATTTGCTATAATGATTATCACTTATTGTAACACCTAAATCAAGACATTTTCGTTCCAAACGCTCAATATCTTTGTGAGTGAAAACATTTTTTTGAGGATAGCCATTTTCGGAAAACCAAGTATTTATGCTTCTGACTTTTAGAAATTTGCGTAATGAATAAGCGGCAGCATCAACCCGGCCCTTAAAAAGCAATCTTGAACGTGTCGAACTGCAAACTTTTTCAAGTCTTTCATCATTAAACCAATCTGGATATTTTATGCTTTTTTCTTTAATCAAAATGTCTTTGTCGCAAATACTATCTGGCGAAACATTAATATTGCGAGCAAATAATTCACAAATATTAAAATAATGATAGAAGGCCACGGCATCATGGCAATTTTTCCACATTTTCATGATTGGGTGTGACTGCCACGCCTCTGATTTGCCAGTTAGTGTGTTATATATGGAGACACATTCCAAAGATTGTTTGATGGCGCGTTGATTATCAAGAACTTGCGCCGATTGTTTAAAGTTAGGATATGGCAGAAAAATTTGCATATTTAAAGTCTAATCTATTAACAACTAAAAGTCAATCTTTATTGTTAAGCGTGTGTAAAGTTTTGAGGCTAAGTATGTTTTGGAGTGTAAATTGAAGTATGAAGGCATTTTTAATTATTGTTTTAGCCTTAACTACCACAATCTGCTTTTCAACACAGCCTGAAACTCCAAAATGCCAACAGCAAGGTGTTTGTCAAGGAAAAGGTAAAATGCATCAATTTGGCAAGAAAAATGGCGGCAAAGGTATGCAAAAAGGTAATTGCCAGAAATGCACTAAGACTTCTTGAATTTGTATTCACCACACCAACTATCTGAAATTACAAGCGGCCAAAAATCTCCTTGGCCGCTTTGATACTTTTTCTGACTTTGATTTGGCGGAAATCGTTGGCAAGTACCTTCTGACAAGTTTAAACAACCATGTGGGAAAATATTTCCTTTTAGTTTAAAAAAGAATTTACAAGTACCGCAATTTTGGTTTTTCTTCATATTTTATAGAATAACCTGATATTCAACAGTTTTTAAAGCAGATAAATCTCGACCGCCAGCATAAGAAACACTAGATTTTAGGCTTTGCTCTATTCTCTTCATTTTAGCCGCGATTGTCAAGCCTGAATCTTTGACTTTCGTAACTGTTCCTTCTACAAAATCATAATGCCCTTTGGCCATTGAGGTTGAATTTCCGAAATAACCAGTTAGTTGAGCAGGAGAATCAGAACATTGACTAAATAAACTACCTGACATAACATAATCTGCTCCAAACCTTATGCTTTTAGCGACATCGCCTGTCCAAATATCTCCATCTGAGCCTATTGTCAAACCGCCATCTGCAATAATTTTGATTTTATTTGCTGCGTGTTTGCATTTTACTAGGTCGGTTATCGTGGACGACGAAAATCCAGTAAATTCTCTAGTTCGGCAGGCTCCTTTGCTGACACCAATGAACATTTTGGCGTAATCACAACCCAAATTTTCTAGCCAATTAATCCAGTGTGGACTATCACCATTTCCAACAATTAGATAACATCCAATTTCCTCTTTAATCTTCTTAACAAAAGGAATCAATCTATCAGTCCAAGAGTGCGCCAAATCAATAGTTATAACATCAACTCTAAATTTTGAACTAATAATAAAGTCTAAAAATTCATCGTCTTCTTCTTTAATCCCAATACTTGGTGACACAAAATTCCAGTTTTCAGCATTAGTTCTGGCAATGTACTTTTTTTGGCTATCAATTCCGCCTAATCTCGGAAATACATGAAACCATCCATTGTAGTCAAAAACGCTACAAAGTTCAATATCTACAATAGCGGGCATATTACTTGGAAAAACTGGACAATTTATTTTCTTGCCAGCTATTTCAGTAGTAATGTCACATTCAGAGCGCGAATCTACAATACATTTTCGGCTTTTCAAAACAATATTCTTATAGTTTAAGGCGAATGGAATGTTTTCAAACATATTTTAGTTTAACCTCCAAGATTCCTCAATTTTCTCGGTCTCAATTCTCCAAATTCTAATATTCTCGGAACTCAAATTCCTAATTACAGCCATTTGTTTGGCGTTTTCAACACATCTTTCAAAATTGTCAAATTCTCCATTTATAGGAAGCCAAGAACCACCTGAATCACGACCATAGATTTGATATTTGTAAATTTTCATGACTCTAGCACGAAAACTTGTTTAGCCACGGCTAATGGTTCTTTAATTTTCTTATAATAATAATGCTTGCCAGCCTTCAAATCTTCAATTTCAGCCTCGGCATCATCTTTCCTGTTATAAATTTCGTAACCATCCGGCCCCAAAATCTGCCACTTACCTTTTCTGAAAATGCAAACTACATAGCCGGATTCTATCCCCTGCAATACATAGCTTGTAATAAAACTCTCGCCGTCTGCTGGGTATAAATGCTGGCCAAGAATTGCCTTTGAACCTCCAATATAATATTTTTCTTTCATATTTTGTCAAAAATTTTGTCCATATTTTAATAAAAGGATGCAATATTCGGAATCAACTTTTTAGCCTTTTTGAGCCAGTCTTTTTTCCACTTAATTTGTGAAGGACTTTCGGCTTTCCAAATTTCAATAATTTCAAAACAGCCATCAACCAATTCTTCTAGTTTTTTGCATTTTTCAGCCTTATAATGGTATTTTATATACCTTAATTCTTCTTGCAAGCCAATTATAATTTCCTCATTACAAAGTTCTTGAACACCATACTCAACAAAGCCAATTTTTTCTTCCAAATCGCAACAATACCTGATGGCCGACTGTAAATCTTTGAAAACTTTGGCGTTTGCTGGCGGCTCAAAGTAATAAACAGAAGCAGAACCTTCCCAAACTCTGTATTTTAGGTCTTTTGGGCTTTGATAATAAATTATTCTATTATCGGCACTCATGCTATTTTTACTTTTATTGGAGCACTTAATTCAACGGCATTTTTAACTGTTTTACGCTGTCTAAGAAACAAATCAACCTGTTTTTTATTATCAAACAACCAAAGATAGCGCACAACCGGCTTGTGTCCGTTGCACAAATCAAACAACGCATAACAAGACTTACCCGCAACATCGTTAATTTCAAGTTTTATTGGTGCGCTTAATGTCGCAGAATAGTTTCTTTTATCAAATTTGATATGCTCTAAAGCCTGTTCTTTGGTGTCAAACCAGCAATGGTATCTCCGAGACAATTGGTATGGATTAGCAAGGTCAAAAACAACATAAAACTCACTATTTTCAGGATGATATTCTGAAAAATTAGTTCTGTTTAATTCGTAATCAATTCTTTTGATTGCCTCATTCAAATATATCATTCTCTCGTCGTCTTCAAAAATTCCATCGCCTTTGGTGGAGGCTCTATATACTTGGTTATATTTTTTATTAACAAGCACTTCGGCTGTGAATTTTCCGTGCCTAAGCCTCAAATAACCAACCTCTCGACCGTTTCTATAAACAGAATATTGTTCTGGACAAGCCCCGCCGCATTCAAGTCTATAACCGTTGATTACAAATTCGCTCATAATTAAAGAATAGCGTATTTCGAAAAAAGAGTCAAGGTTCAAATTTGACAATCCTAACTGGTTTATGCTGGCCTGTTGCTAAATCCAGACTGTGCTTACTCCCTCGGCTCATCCCGTCCCAAAATATTACGAATTCGTCTGCTGTGTCCACGATTTTCTTATTTCTGATAAACCCGGCACTTTTGCCATATAATTGCCAGTCTGGTTTGAATATAATTTTCGGAATATTATGATTATAAGCAAAATTAGCACTCAAAGAATCTGCTCCTAAAGCCTCACCGCTAACTATGGCCTCAATTTTTGTAATGTCGAAATTTTCAAGGATATATTTTTCCAACATTGGATAATCTCGAAAAGTTCTTGAGCCTATAATTGCAAGTTTCATGCTTATAAATAAAACGAACTGAATTTTGTATTTTCGGACTTCTTGAAAACAACTAAAATCAAAGGCTGAGGCAAGCCGTGTTTAGCGTCACTAAATTTCGGCCTACCACAAATAAACTTCAATTCGGCGGCTTTCATGCAATAATTAGCAAACCATTTGGTGTTAGTGCGGCTAGGGATAAGCATTACAACAGTCAAATCTGGATTATCTTGCGTCTCAAAATAAGCCTTTTTAATCCAATCAACCATTTTGGATTTTTTATCGCCATAAGGAGGATTCAGCCAGCAAATTCCTGTCCATTTTTGTTTTAAGCCATCATCTTGTTCTGTGTAAAATTTCTGACATAAAGCATTGTCTTTGGAAGCGGCTAAGTCACATTCAAAATTAAACTCTTGATTTAGCTTGTCAAACAGAACTTTTGGAGTATTCCAATCTTGCCTAATTGACGCAAATTTGTTATTGAAATTAGCCATATTTTTAAGAAACCCAAAGATAACCATTTCCACAAGATGGACATTTCACATGATAGGCACCTTCTGGCGAATCGCGGTCAACTAACAAAGTCGCTTCATTTTCGGAACATTCTATTAGACAACCACAATGCTGACACCTACCACGCAATTTCTTTTGTTTTTTAGGTTTGCTGATAATTTTCATAATTAGTCTTTTGCCTCCCAAAAAGTCTCGTCAAACCATATAAAATTCTTTTTAGAAGGTTTAACTGGTTTCGCGCTGTATAAAGTATTCAAACTGACAACCTGTATTCCTAAAACATAATCTGGATTAAACAAATCGCACTTTTCTAGGTTATCACATAAAACATCTACGTCATCGAAAACACCCATAACTGCATGAGCGTCAAGGTCATAAAAGTATTGGAACAATATATAGATTTTAGTTTTTGGTTTCATTTTTCTTTAAATACAAAATAAGCGTCATAACTCTCACAATAAGCCGGTTTATCATATTCAACTTCCCAGCCATTTTGTTGATAAGCCGATTCGACATTCAGCCAATTATAATTAAAATCAATTCCGTCTGGCATTAATTGCCTAATTAAGTTTTCAGCGTCTTTTTGAACCACTTTCGCTTGTTTGTTGTAGTAATTCTCGGAAATTAGCTTATTGAAAGCCTCAAAAACAAAATCTGGAATTTCTTGCTTATTAGCTGCTTCAACTGGGGTTATTGGTTTTATTTTGTTCATTTTTCTGTTTTGCCATTCCTAATCTAAGTTTTTCTTCTAAAGCGGCGGAATCTTCGCGCCACTGTTTAACATGTTCAACAAGATAATTATTACCTAAAACCTCTGGAATGTCAACTGGTAATTTTGAATTTTCGTAAATCGCATCTTCAATACTCCACGTTTGAATGTTAATTTTGACACCAGACCTAACATATTTAGCGCCAACAACATTATAATAAGGCTCTTTGGTTTTGTCTCTAACTAAGACCTGTAAACAGCCATCGTAATACGCTGGCATACCATAAACAGCCAAAATATCATGATTTCCAACACAAACCTCTTCTTCACCGCTTGAGTCGGCTTTATTTAGGAGTTGGATTAAGTCTTTTGTTTTCATTTTTTAACATTTTTCCCAAAATAACTTGCCTTCTTCTTCTGTTGATGGCTGACCAATATATTCAAAAGAATAACATAATCTATCATCCTGTCTCCATGTCGAAGATTTTGTAGATGAATTTCCCATTTTTGACATTTTACCTTTGCTTGTGACTCTCCATTTATCTGATTTATTTCTATAGGCAATCATGGCCGGATGAGTAGTTCTGCTATAATATTTTCCATTATTGCTTTTAATAATCGAGCCAAAATAGTCGGAAATTCTTACACCTATTCCTAATCCTTGATAATCAGGAAGAACTACTGTTCGACTCTCTCTCCATGCGTTCTTTAGTTTTGCATGAGGAAAAGATAGAATGGCCGTCAAGGCCACTGGATTATCATTCCACATAACCATAAAACATTTAGCCGCCTTATTCAAATCCGCACTCAAATAATGATGGTGTTTAAAAAGCTGCCACGCTTCATATTTTGCTCTGAAAATCTTAAGTGAAATTTGAGGTCGCTGAAGAGACCCCCTTGGCATCAAATGAGTAATGCCTTCTGTTGGATTGTAAATCCAGTCTGGTTGTAGCCATTCAATAATATCAGAGTGACATGAGGCTAAAACAATTTTCTTATTGTTCTTTCTTACATATTTCTGTAAAGCATTACTGGCTGATTTTGCGACATTTCTATCCACTACCGATGTAAATTCATCTATAATTGCCAAATCGTTATTTTGAGCTATTGTCAAGGCTAAATTAGCTCTGAATTGTTCGCCATTACTTAAACAATGAAAAGGTCTTAACCAAGAAGGAATAGAACTTAGTCCAACAGAACTTAAAATTTCAGCCGCGCTTTCTGGAGTAGTTATTTGATTAAAATTACTTATAATTGGCAAATCAGACCAAGAATTTTGGCTGGTTTGTCCGAATTTTTTCAAAATAGTAGATTTTCCGCTGCCAGATGGCCCATAAATCAGTCCAATATTAAAATTTTCTGGAACATCCAGATTATCAATGATTTGAGTTTCCGAAAAGTCAGCGACCGGAACATCAAACATTTTGTTGGCAAACTCTGTAAAATTATCTTTTACAATAGGCGTTTTGAGACTAATAACGTTCATTTTTAAATTCTAAACTATTAAAACAAAAGAATCAAGCAAAAACATCGTTTCTGATAATAAATTTCTCAACGTCACGCCTTTTAACCAAAGCGCCCAAACTCTCGTATTTCTTATTTCTGATAGTCTTCAAAACCAAATTTGGCTCATTCTTTTTCACAAACTGATATAAACCACCTACATCATACCACAAGAAAGTCTTATCCTGAATATAATAATAAACAAAATACTTTACTTTGTCCTCAAATGCTCTATAAACCCCACCTTTTGTTTGTTTGTCAACATTCGAAACTAGCTCAATAAACAGATTAGGTGTTTCGCACATTTTCCACGAATCAAGTTTTAGCTCAATTCCATCGCCATCCAGTGAAAAATCCCATTTTAAGCCATCTTCTTTTTTAACACCTAAATAGGCGTAATATTTGAAAAAATCAGCCTCGCCTATTTTGCCTGCGGCTTTTTGTTTTGCAAATCCAAATATTGGCATATTGTTTAAAAATCAAACAAATCTTCCGCTGTTTGCGTTTTCGTAACATGATATTTAGCGAAAGCTGGACAACCTTCGAAATGCTTTGTCTCAAATTTACCGCTCTTTGGTTTGAATAAGGTTTTTTCCTTGCCTACAATATAATAATCAAAAGGATGTTTAAAGGGGCATTGGTACATTAAAGACAAATCTTTTTTTAATTGGCCGATTTCTTTGCCTCTGCCGCACATTAAAGGCCCGCCAAAACTACCATCTTTAGGATAATCTTTGTTTGCGGCCATGTCAAGTTTAGCTAAATCAAAATTCAAACCACCAATTTTCTTGGCTTGTTGCTCTAAAGTCATTTCAAAACCATCTAGTTCTGAGTCTGTAAATGGTTTAATCTCTAAAAATGGGTCGTCAGGCTGTCTAAGAAAGATAAACTTAATTCGCGCTGGCTTCTTGTATTTTTCTCTAATATATAAAGAATATACAAGCCCTTGAATATTAGCATCTAATTCTTCGCCCGCAAACTTTTTTTGGGACGATTTAAAGTCTCGAATTTCAATGAATTCACCATAATCAACATAAGCGTCAATTACGCCATTAACTTTAAAGTTTTCGCGGTCTAAACAAAACCTGCTTTCTGCTTTGAATCTTTTTCCGCCTTCGCATAGAAAATCTGCCTTAAACCCAACTAAAACCATATCTTTAATCAATTCTTCTGAATTTTCATTTTTATGGCTTAATACAGGAACATGATATTCTTGGATTGTTTTCTTAATAAATTCAATACACGAATTTGTCAGCGTGTTTGTGGCAATAATCTGCTTAACTTCATTCTCAAACTCTGGCTCCGAATAAACCTCTAATATTTTGTGAGTGGCAGAACCAATCATCAAAGCCGGTGATGGCTGTTGCGGAATCTTTAAAACGTACTGAAACCAGTACATGACATTACAACTATCGAATGTTTTAAGTTTAGAAGCTGATAATGCTGGTTTAATCATGATTATTAATGTATTTAACTGTTTTGTTCATATTCCGATTCTTCGTTGTCCAAAAGGTATTATCTTTTGTAAATCCTTTACTGGTATCCTTCCTTCTTAAACTAATTATTTTATCAGGATTTTCGTTTAAAACCTTTTGATACTCGTCAAATTTATCTCTTTTAAAATCCAAATAAAGACGCCAATCATATTCAAGGTTAAGTATTTTAACTGTTTTATTCATTCTTTGCCAAGCAACGTTGAATTTCGTTGCGCTATCACCATGTAATTTACCCGCACTCGCAAGTAAAATTCTTTTTGTATTTATTTCTCTTGTTTGGCGAGAAAGGCCGAAACAGCCACAGCTAGAGGTTCCTCTTCTTAGGCTTTTATATTTAAGTTGAATTTTATTACCGCATTCACATTGGCAATTCCAGAATGAAGTTTTATTAATAACCACCCTGTCTAATGCAATGAGTTTTCCAAATCTTTGCCCTGTGACATCTTCAAATTTTATTATCTTTCCATTTTCGTCTAGTCGTCTAGGTGTAGTGGTCTGCAAATGATTCTTTTTATAAGTTTCATAAACTAGAAATTTCCTATCTAATCCAATACAATCGTTTTCTCTTCCTTTATAAATGTAATCGAGAAATAATTTACAATCATATTCTGTATTAATAAAAAAAAGAGAACTTTGGTGGACTTTTCCGTTTTCAAAAGTTTTCTTTATTTTTTCTATTTTATGATTAATTTTTAACACTTGGCATAAATGTTCAAAAGATGACCAATCGAAATTAAAAGAAGCCGAAATACCAACGTTAAAACAACTTTTTTCAACAACCCCGTTGTGTCCGTCTCCGTCAAAAACTCCCCTAAAAAATAAATAATGCAAATTATCTGGAATTAGTGATAGAATCTTTGTCGGTGATACTGTAGATTTTAAATGATAGTCGTTTTCAACCAAGAAAGCGTGAAATTTTTTATTACATAGGCAAAATTCTCCAAAAAATTTCTTGTCACCTTTCCGTTTTAGTTTATATTTAAGCCAATGTCCGAGCGTATCAAAACTTTTTTCGACATTCAAAAAATCGTCAAACAAAATAGTAATACGAGATATGTATTGTTTAAACGATGGGTTTACTACATGTCCATCTGCCCATAAAAAACCTAGCACATAGGCGGCTTCTTTTGAGAAGGAGTCTTTTTTAAAATTTTGCCAAAAAATTTCAGAAGTTCTCGTCCATTTCTTTTCTTTATTTAGTCGTTTAAAATACATTCCATTCCTTTATTTCATTTGTTGACATTTCTCCAAAGTCCTTCTTAATAGGAAGTTTGATAATAATCTGGCTGGCATCAAAAAATCTATTTAACTTTTTTTGAATTTTTTCTGCCGCTCTGTTTCCAATACCGCTTTCTTCATTATTGGTGGCTATTATAATTTTGTCAATATTAACTTTTAATAGAAAATTAATAACAGCAAAACTTATCTCGGTTCCGAAAAGGCATATAACATTTTTAATTCCGCTTTCCCACATTTTCAACACACACCCCGGTGATTCAACCAAAATAACAGATTTACATTTTTTGATATACTCGTAATTTATAAAAGCAGGCCAAATAAAGTTGTTTTTAGAGCCAACAATCTTATATTTCATTTCTGACTTATTGGTAACGTCTCTGGCGCAAAACCCAATTATCTCTTCCTTCCCATTGAAAATAGGAAACACATATCTATCTTTCATTTTACAGGTTTTAGTACACAAACCACCTTTAAACTTTAATAGCGTTTCTAATGAAATTCCGCGATTTAACCAATAATCATGTACAGGAAGTAAATTTTGCAAAGTAGAAGGCTCGAATTTTTTAGGCTCCGAAATTTTGGGCTTAATCTGTTCTTCTTTCTGTTTTAAATCAATCTTATGTTCCGAAAACCACTTTTCTGTCTCTGAAATATCTTTATGGCCAAGCATTAGCTTTACTAATTCTTTGATAGTGCCACGCCTGTTATCTACAAAATCGTACCAAAAACCAGTCTTAAAAATCTTAAGAGCGGTCATGTTGTCGCCATTACAATAAGCTCTATTTGTTCGCCAGCCATCGCTTTCCTCTTTCAAAGAATGAAAGCCTATTTCGCGCAAAATATCTTTAATGTCAGCTATTTCAGTCATTATCTTTTGTTACGTCTGCTATTTCAACCATTAGCCTTTTCAACAACAAGAAGAGCGGCATTTTCCCAACGAATTTCTTTTCCTTGCAGTGTTTTTATTGTAAATACCTTACCGCGCTCTTTTGTTTCTTCTATTTTAACAAGTTCGCCTATTGCTGATAGCAAGCCAAGCCGGTGTTTGCATAGACCTAAAACATGAGTGTGTTCAACAACAATATCACCAATTTCTGGTTTTAAGAACGGATACCTTACTAAAGCTAATCTTACTATCCACAAAACAAGTGGCGAAGCTAGTTCTGGCTCACATCCGTTCTGCTTAATCGTTGTTAATAATTTCATAAAGAAGCATCGTCTTTCTTGTCCTTCTTATCTTCCTCTTCTTGAACATCATATTTTTCTTTCAATAAAGAAACCATCGTCCTTAAATCTCCTTTATCTTCAAACCAAAAAGTTGAACTTTGCAAATTGACATAATTCTTTTCGTACTTACCTTTGGTTGTTTGGACTGGCGACAAGGCATTTTGATAATCTTCTCCTAAATGACGATGTTTGACAAACTTGGCAACCATATTACCAAAATCATGACCATGTTTGGCTATTTCATCTGTAACTTTTGGCCTCAAAATAATTGCGTGGCTGGATTGTTGTAAAATCTTGTCCGAAATACCAAAGGTTCCTTCATCTTCCTGAATTTGACCAGATGTTTTGCCTGTGGTAATTCCGTATTTGTTTTGTTGTAAAGAAGTCCAAATGGCTATTTTTAGTTCATTAGTTATGAAGCTTTTTAGGTCTTGAATAAAATGGCCCATTTGTTTCCACTCTGGCACATTATAATCTACAGTATCAAAAGGCTTCAAATAATCATAATCAGTCAAAAATTGATTATCGCGGCCAACCTTATTTAATGAAAAGCGCCGAATAAAAGAAATAACCTCATTTGGTTTAAGCCCAGCCACATTCTTATAATAGAATTTAATCTTTTTGGCTCTAGCAAACGCTTCTTCCATTATTTTCTTATTAGCAATATCTCTATTCCAAGTGCCATGTTCGAGTGCATGAATTGAAATTTTGCCTTTTGTGAACATACAGGCGGCTCGAAAGATTAATTCTTCTTCTGACATTTCGCCATTATCAAGATGTAAAACTGGCAAATCATACTTATCGGCCAAAAAGACATTATAAAACATTGCAAGCGAACTTTTTCCGACACTACTTCTGGCTGCAATAACAGTAATATTCCCCGGCTTTGACAAAGAACCATACATTCTGTTAATTGTAGGAAATGGCCCCATTAAAAACGCTTTATCATTAGGTGGATTGGCTGCGATATTTCTAATTGTCGGCTCTAAATCAGCAAAAATATCCTTTACCGCAGAACTTGTAGAAGCGAAGGCATTAATTTTCTCATTATTCAAGCCGTCAACCTCTTCAACGATTTTGTCAATAGATTTGCTGGCGTTTTCAACTATGTATTGCTGAACTTTCTGGCTTTGCCAATAAATGTCTCGACACAGTTTTAGCTTCAATAATTGCTTAAAACTCTCGACAGTAGCAGGCTTAGTGATTTGAGTAAATGATATTGCTGATATATAATCAAAAATATTAATCTCGCTTTTGAACCTAATCCCTAAATTGGAGATTTCCTGAGCTAAAATTACCTTGTCCAGTTTATCTGTTTTACCTGCCGATAAGATGTTTCTGGCTACAGAGTAAATAACAGAATGAATATTGTCTTGGTCAGCAAAAACTTCTGGTGTAATAAAAGGCTCAACTTCTGTAAAAACCTCTGGATTACGAATTA